>ERZ808026.145-NODE-145-length-14281-cov-2.680513_pt1 | contig 14281 bp, 14 predicted proteins | sample MGYA00380182_ERZ808026 | MGnify/ENA primary metagenome ERZ808026 (study PRJEB31490, sample SAMN06133376) | cow dung metagenome | isolation source: H9 | host: cow | place: China: Chengdu | collected 2015-05 ... | reverse complement strand
TTATTTATGCGCCCGCAGGAAACAAAGAAACCGCAGACCAAATAAAAAAATCATGGCTACAGAAAATGGGTGGATTCAGACACGCAAAAGAACCTATGGTTTTAACTGGTGAAGGTAGCCGTTTTGAAAAAATATCACAAAGCCCGACAGAGCTGGATTTTGTGCAGTCAAGAAAATTCTTGCGTGACAGTGCATTACAGCAGTTTCATATACCGCCCGAAATAACGGGTATTCTTGAAAACTCTAACCGCAGTACGATTGACAGTGCATTCTATCTGTTAAACAAAAATGTTTTATCAGACTATCTTAGAATGTATGAGCGTGTAATGAACACGCAGTTATTGTGGGAAGATTTTGATACAGAAAAAAAACTTATATTCAGACACGAAAACATTATTGAAGAAGACATTCAGCAGAAACTTGCAATAGCAAATGACGGCTTGCGGAACGGAACGCTTACCGTAAATGACTGGCGCAGGGCTATGGGTTATGAGATTGACGAAAAAGGCGGAGATGTATACTTGCGTGGTTTTGGTCAGGTTGAAGTGCCGTTTAATTCAGAGCCAGTAGAGTTACCCGAAACTGAACCGCAAGAACAGGTTGAACTTCCCGAAGACGAAACGGACGGAACAGACGAAACGGAAGAAACGAACGAAACGAACGAAACGAACGAAACGAACGAAACGGAAGAGCGGGAACTGTCAGAAGCGGAGTTTGAAAAACTGTGCAAAGATTATGAAAGCAAATACAAAATGCTTAAATCAGACGCAGACAAAGAACGCAGAATAAAGACATGGAAACTGTTTGACGCAAGGGCAACAAGCATAGAAGAACCGTTTATAAAGGCAATGAAAAAAGCATTTGAAAAACAAAATGCTCTTGTTAATAATGCAGTAAAGGAAGCCGTAGAAAATAATAAAGATGTCGGAACGGCAATAGAAAACCTTTACGGTAATAAAATGGACGAAGCGTTGAAGCATACGCTTGCCAGTGCATTTCTGAACGGCTTGTCAGTCGGAGCAGAGCATGGAGCAAACCTACTGGGCAAAAAAGAATATAAGGCGCTTAGTGAAGACTTGAAGCGTGTCTTTAATTTATGGGTTGATAGTTACGGCTTGGAACTGTGCAAAGACATAAACACAACGACAAAAAACAAATTGCGTAAACTGGTATCAGAAAGCATTGCGGAAGGTGACGCACCGAAAGTCATTGCAAAGAAAATAACGGACGCAGTTGATGAAAGTTTTGCAAGCGATATAAAAGTGCGCAGTATGCTTATTGCAAGAACAGAAAGTTGTACCACTATCAATGCTGGAAGCAACGAACTGTACAAGCAAGAAGGCGTACAGATGAAAGAATGGATTAGCGTACAAGACGATAGAACTAGGGACAGTCATTTAGTCATGGACGGTGTTGTAATACCCATTACAGACAAGTTTGAAGTGCCCGCTACAGAAAATAAAGAGGGCGCTTTCATGGATTATGCGGGGGACGCAACCGCACCCGCAGGGCAAGTTTGTAACTGTCGTTGCACAATCGCACCATTTGTAACATTCGGGGATAGATAATGAACGGAAAGCAGGCAAAGAAAATTAGAAAAGAGATAGACAAAAAACAGAATGAAATTGTGAACTCAATTTTTGACTGTTTTTGCGGATTAGGTTTTTTTGACAGACTGAAAATCTGTTATAAAATTATGACAAAGAAAATATAGGAGAAACGAATGAAAACAATGCTTAATAAAGTTGTTGCTATCGGGAACATGACTGTAGCGCATGACATTACAGGAATTGAAACACTGGGTGTAATTGTTGCGGGGCTGTCAAGCGGAACGGCTTGTAAAGTTGTTACTTGCGATACCGCAGACGGTGTTTATACTGATTTTGCGGAACTTGTTCCGTCATCGCTTGCAAGCACTTCATATAACAGCGGGTTTGTATTGCCGTTGAGTGGCGCAAAGAAGTTTGTAAAAGTTACTGGAGCAAGCCTTGCAGTAGGATTTATCGGCGATTGTAGTTATGATATAAATAAAGCAGTATACAATGCCGTTGAGATTCCTAGCGGTGCAGATTTGGAAGATAACAAAACTGTTTCCATTACAGAAAACGGTGTAGTAGAAATAACACCTACCGCAGGCAAAGACGGAATGAAAAAAGTTACTGCTACTGTAAATGTTCCGTCAGATGCAAAAGAAGAGCAGACTAAATCTGTAACTATTACGACTAATGGAACAACTACTATTACTCCTGACAGTGGCAAGGTTCTTTCAAGCGTAGAAGTTACAGCTGATGTTGAAACACCTAAAGCTGACAAGTACTTCTTATGGTCTTATTCTGCTTCACCTACTAATTGGACTAATGTTGCTAATACTTGGGCTTCTATGTGCTCGAACGCAGGAAAAACTCCGTTGACTGGAGACGCTGGAACAGCTTTCCCAAGTTTCCTTTATATCAAAGGGAAAGACGATACTTCCAATTTTACTATTGATGAGCAAATTACTATATATAGTTCACAGGACGCTTCTAATTATGCTACAGTAACTGTACTACATAAAGACGTAAATTATATTATCATAACAAATCCTAAAGCTGGAGCTTCAGAATCAAGCAGGATTTATTTAAGTCGTACAAAAACTGCTGAAATCACAACATTCTTGACTACCTTTGCTCGTTTTGATGGTATTACAAAACTTCCTACATTTGAAGCTATAAATGTTACAGAGAACGCTGTTGTACTTCCACCTAATACAGCTGATGGTATAGGCTATGCTTTTGTAAATGTACCTCCTGTAGTTACAGAACCTTCAAAAATCATTACTGAAAATTTTACTCCTGAGTTAAATACTCCTCATGAGTTTTCTACCTCGGCAGGACCGGGAGGAAATTATGGACTTAGTAGTTCAGGTAGTTTCACTAATTTGATTAAAGCTTCTGATATTTCAGGAGGAATAATTACTACAGCAAGAATTACTTGGGGTCCCGGAGCTTCTCAGGGGTACTATGTAGACTTCTCTCTGGCTGTTTCAGGAAGTGGTTATCCTCAGACATTGACTATAACTCCTACTGCTATTGGAAGTGCTTGGGGAACAAAAACAGCTTCTGTTTGTTTAGTTCTTTAATTTTATAAAACAGATATTTGACAAATAAGGAAATTAAAGAGCTAAAAAAAAGTGTTTATAAAATGAATCTGAAGTTGGATTGTTAGTAGAAATTTTAAGGTGGTGCAAAAATGAAAATTGAAAAAGGACAGAGCGTCAAAAAAGATTTATCAATCAAGGCGGAAGAAATCGCAGAGCGCACGGTGCAGTTTACTATCAGCAAAGAAGTAGAAGACCGTGACGGTGACATTCTGCGGGCTAGTGGTTGTGACTTCACAAATTATATGAAGAACCCTGTTTTTTTGTCATTCCACAATTCAAGAGAATTCCCGCTCGGTAAAGTCACGAAGTTTTGGGTTGAAGGTAAAAGCGTAAAGGCTACGGTGTATTTTCCCACGCTCAAAGAATTATCAAGTGACGAAAACAACGCAAGCGAAAAAGCAAAACTGGTTGATTTTTGTTACCACTGTTACAAGACAGGAATGCTCAATGCCGTATCTGTCGGTTTTATTCCGCTTGAATGGACGGAAACAAAAAACGGTTTTGACATTACAAAATGGGAACTGTTAGAGTTTAGTGCCGTAGCCGTTCCCGCAAATCAGGACGCAATCGCAGAAGCGGTGAAAAGTTTCGGGAATGATTTTGCAAAAGATTTTGTTTCAACCGTTTACAAAATGGAAAGCGTTGAAAAAAGCGGACGGAAAATCAGTGCAGAAACAAGAGCCGTACTTGATAAAATCAAGGCTTGCGGTGACAAACTTGATGAGTGCGAAAAGATGTTAAAGTCATGCGGAAAAGAATTAAAGTCATTACTTGCAGAGCTTGACGACCCCGAAGACGATACTGATGAAGAACTGGAAGTTGATGAAGGCGAAGACGAAAAGATAATTGACTTTGACAATGTAAGGGAAAAACTTGACATTGATTTTGAAGTGGAATAGAATGAAATTACCCTCAAGCCGTAGCGCAATGCTACGCACATAGTTACCCTCGTGCCGTGTTCGCACTCCAGTAGCACGGCACATTTTTTTATAACTTTTTTGACAGATTTTTTTTTATGTGCTATTCTTACGGAACAGGAGAAACAAAATGACAAAGAAAGTGTACAACCTTATTGTCGGAATTGTAGGTGGCTTGTCTACTATTGCGATTGCAGTAGTAACATTTATCAATCCCGCATTTGCAGTCGCAATCAATGCTTCAATCGGTATTGGGGCTACGGCAGTATGTGAGATTTGCGCCCAGTTTGTTAAATCAGAATAGGCGCAGTACCGCCATTCGTGGCGGTTTAATTTGTAAGTATGCGGGAAAGTATTCCGCACTAAAAATATAAACTGGCGGAAGTACCGCACAAAAAAATAACTTCGTAGGAGAAACGAAAATGAAAATGGAAATGGCAGACCTTGAGCGTATCATTGACGAACGCTCGGCAAAGCAGTGCAATGCCGTCAAAGACGACTTGCAGAAACAGATCGGTGCAGGCGTCAATCAGAAACAGATTGACGAAGCAGTAGCAAACGCAGTCAAAGAGATTAACGCAAAAGCAGACAAGGACAAGAGCGAAAATGTGAAGTACCTTGAAGCATTTGCAAGCGCAGTAAAGGGTGAAGAAAAAAATCTTGTAAAAGAAACACCCGTTACTATCGTAAATCAGATGATTGCGGCAGCAACAAGCGCAATGGGAAAGAAAGGTGTTAACAATGTAAATCAGTTATCACCCGCAGACATTCTTGAACAGGCAAAAAAAGACTTCCCTTATTCAAAGGCACTTCATTCTGTACTGAACGCAAAGAAAGAACTCAATGCGGGTGTACCGTCAGAAGGCGGTTTTACCGTACCTCTTGCATTCAGCGGTGAGTACATTGACGCACTTGTAGCAAATACGCTCATTGATAAACTGAACATTCGCAAAGTACCGCTTGTACACGGCAACCTTTCAATTCCCCGCATGGACGCAACAAGCGCAGTGTCTTGGGTAGGTGAAGCAACAACAAACGGAACTACACAGCCAGTATTCGGTGAAGTAAATATGCGTGCAAAGAAACTGTGCGCAAAGACCGCAATCTCTAACACATTACTGAATGAAAGCGGTGTAAACCTTGAAGGTTGGATTGCAGAAGACCTTATGCGCAAGGCTCGTGTAGCACTTGATGACGCAATGCTTAACGGAACTGGTACACAGTATCAGCCTTTAGGACTTGCAAATACCGCAGGTGTACAGACCGCAGGTTCTTCTTCAACCGCTTTTGGACTTACTACACCTAACGACCTGATTGCACTTCTTGAGCAGGCAAATGTAAAACTGGAGAATGTTCACTGGCTTTTTAACCCGATCGGTGAAAGTTGGATTAGAAACAAGGCATTTACTTCGGGACCGTTCGCATGGTCAGACGAAATGGCACGCACTGGCAAACTTCGTGGATATGACTTCCATTCGTCAAGCACCATTAAGTATGACTATAACAGCGGTTCACCGTACGCAGATTTTTGGGTGGGTGACTTCGCAGAAATGATGTTCGGTGTTTCCCGTGACCTTTCAATCGAAATCAGCAAGGAAGGAACATTTACCGCAGGCGGACAGATTATCAGTGCATTTGACCGTGACCTTACTCTCGTTCGTCTTATTACTGAATGTGATTTTGCTTGCCGTCAGCCAAAGGCATTTGTACACGGTACATACTCGGCTTCGTAACGAATAAGGGCGGAGCAATCCGCCTTTACATTTTATTTTTTGTAGGAGAAAAAAACATGACACGCTCAAAACTTGCAGAACAGATAAAGGTTGTAGCAGACGGAACAAGTGCATTTGCAAAAGGCAGTGCAAACTATGTATGTCTTGTTACTACTGGTGATGACAAGAAGTTGCAGACTTGCGACACCTCTAGCGGAACTTTTGAAGATTTTGTTACCGACATTGACGCAGGAACACACTTCATTGACATAAGCGGAGCAAAGGCTTATTTGAAGTCAAACAGTACCACTTGCGTTGCCGTACTCGGTGACTTCGGTGCAGACCCAGTAAGCAATTCGTAAGGTGTAAAAAATGGATTTGTTGTGTACTCTTTCAGATGTAAAGCAGTTACTCGGTATCACAGACGATACACAGGACGCAAAACTTCTCATGCTGATAAAATCGGCAAGCGCAAAGATTGAAGGCTATATCGGCTATTCACTTGGGCGCAAAGAGTACACTAACGAAGAACACGCAGTAAACGATTTGCAGTTGTTACAGTTGAATCACTTCCCGCTACAGACAGTTACAAGCGTAACGGCGGGCGGTGGTTCAATTACTGACTACAAAATTATTCCCGAATATGCACGGTGGGGCAGGCTTTATCGTGGTTACGGTTGGACTGGCAATGAGTTTGTGCGGGGCTTTACGCATGATGTCGTAAGCGGTGTATATGAAATTGCAGTGACTTACACAGCCGGCTATTACTTACCGAACGACACTGGATATGTGGAAGGCGCAGACGGTTCATTGCCGTACGATATTGTTGCCGTATGTCTTGACCTTGTTGTAATGCGCTACAATGCAGAAGCAAGCGGTGCAATCGGATTAAAAGCACATACAGAGGGGCATATATCAGACACTTATACTGACGATTGCTTTTCTGTTGATTTATCAGCGGGCGCAAAAAAAGCACTTGATAAATATGTGTTCTATGGGGTTGCATAATGGTTCGTTTTCATAATGCCGTTGTTGATGTTTACACTGAAAGCACAACCGTAGACGAATACGGTGACACAGTAACGGAATATACAAAGGCAGAAAGCATAGCGGGAGATGTGCAACCGCATACGCTTACGGAAGACGAAATGAAACTGTACGGAATAAGTGCAGAAAATGGCAATGTTCGCTTGTTTCTGTACAACGGTTTACACACGAATATAAAAGCGGGAAACCGTGCAAGCGTGAAGTCAGATTTTACGCAAGCGGAAGAAATGTTTAACATTATGCCAGTAAACGCATGGAGCAGACACGGAGAGTGTCTTTTGCTTCCAGTAGAGAACGAATAATGCAAGATACATTTTTGAAAGATTTGACGGCATTTTCTAAGGCGCTCGAAAAGAAAGTCAAAGATGTAGACGCAAACAGTGTGCGTTTTGTTCGTGTAACTTGTCAGGAAGTAGAGCGCACGGCAAAAAGCATAATGCGTGATAGTCCAGTAAATACGGCAGTGAGTTACGGAAAGAAAAAACATCACCCGTCATTTGCGGGAAACCCGCCCGCACCCGATACTGGCTCGCTTATGCGGAGCGTAACGCATAGCGTTGAAAATGAAAACGGACAAGCGGTAGGATATGTCGGAAGCATTTTGAGCAATCCCGATTATCCACGATACCTTGAGTACGGTACAAGCAAAATGAAACCTAGACCGTGGCTCAAAACGGCACTGATTAAGTGCCAGGATTTTATCGCAAATGCGTCAAGGGAGATATTACAGAAATGAACATAAAAAAATATGTTTACAGTCTTTTGACCGATTGCGAAGAACTGGTTGAAGCATTGGGGACTGGGAAAATACTTGCGTCTTATCCGCAAGAGATAAAAACTTTTCCAGTGGTTATTTTTGAAGATGTCGGGTCTAGTGATGTCGCTTTCAACGACAATTTACCCGATGGAGCAAGTGCAAATGTTCGCATACATATCTTTTCAAAAACACTGAAAGACTATGCGAAGTGCGAAGACATAGCCGATATTGTGCACGGTCTTTTCCGTGCCGATTACTGGGCTATGACATTGAATGCAGACACGGCAGATGTTGAAGATAATATCCGCCATAGAATAATGGATTTTAAGCGTGAATTTTTTCTCGCTTGAATATATCGATATACAGATAGGAGAAAAAGAAAATGGCAAACGAAGCACCTAAAATCGGTCTTGACAATGTTGTCATTGCAAAAGTGCTTAGCGACAATGCAAGCGGGATTACTTACGGCGAAGTGCGTGCCCTTAAAGGCGCAGTCAATGCAACCGTAAACCCCAACAGTGATGTTGCAGTAGACTTCGCAGACAACGGACCGTTCTTCTCAGCGTCAAATCGTGGCAATACTGAACTGTCACTTGAAATGATTGATGTTGATGTAGACATTCTTGCAGAAATGCTCGGACAGAAAAAAGTAAACGGCATTACCGTTGAAACACCGCTTGATCAGTCTTCAGACTATGCAATCGGATTCCGCGTATGGCTTGCAGGAAAAGACGCAAACGGCAATAACCGTTATCAGTACTTTTGGTACGCAAAAGGAAAATTCTCTGTTCCCGAAACTGGCGGAGAAACAAAGACTGACAGTCTGAACTTCGGACATATCAGCGTAACGGCACAGTTTGTACAGACGCAGTATGTTCCCGCAGGACAGGAAAGCGGAACAATCTGTACACATATCCGTACAGATGACGCAACCGTGCCGGCAAGCGTAAAGGCAAACTGGTTCAACGCACCCGTTGTAGGTGTTACAACCGATTCAAGCGAACTGACAGTAACCGCAAGTCTTTCAACAAAGACAATCACCCTTACTGGCGCAAAAGACAGTGGCGCTTCATTCGTATTTGCACCCGCAAGCGCAGTACTGGGACAGACAATCATTGTTGTTGATTCTAACGGTGGCGCAGTTGATGGAACTGTTACTGTAGGCACAACCGCAAGCGCAAGCCCGACAATTACGATTGTATGCGAAGACACACCGTCAGCAGTAACCGTAACAAGCGGACTGAAAGACAGTTTCGGAGTAGGTGCTACACCTATGACCGATACTTCACTGTAACGCTTTGTAAAAAGTTGCGTTCATTGCCTAGTTGTTGTATAATACGCAACATCTAGGCAATTTTTTTTATAAAGGAGAAAAAAATGAACGAACTTGATGTAACGGAAAAGAAAACTAAACTTTTCATTCACGGCAAAGAGCGTGAAATAAAGTTTACTTTCTCGGCATGGGCTACACTGGAAGAAGAATACAACGGTGTAAAAAACTTTTCCAAAATGCAGGAACAGATACAAGAGCGACCGTTCAAGTATTTACCGCATTTGCTTTATATCGGGCTTGTCGACAAAGAGGGTGTAACGGAACAGAACATTCTTGACGATTACGGCTTGAATGACATTCCGCTTATTAGCGAAGTGTTTAACAACGCAATCACAAACTCTTTACCGAAAGACGAAAAAAAAACGGCAGTAGCGAAGAAGTAGAACATTTGCCGTACGCATACTTATTGACAGAATGTCTGTTGATAGGTATGCAAGAAGAATGGTTTTGGAACAGTACACCTAAAAAAGTTTTTGCCATTCTTGAACAGAAAAAACAGATAGAAAAAGTAAGACAAAAAAATCTTGCGATATATATTGCGTGCTATGTATGGGGCAAGAACCCCGACAAGTACGAAGTGCAGGAAACTGGCGGTCCAGTTGCGGGGCGTGACATACCGATTGACGCTTCCCGACTGAACGGGCTATTGATGTGAGGAATATATGGCTGACGATTATTCAATAAAAGCGGTTATCACCGCAGACGGTAGCGGATTTGAAAACACAGTAAAAAAAGTACAGTCAAAAATCGACAGTCTTGGTAAATCATTCCCGCAGATACAAAACTTAACTGGAAAATTATCGGGCGCACTTGGAAAACTTACACCGCAGTTTTTAGCAATGGCGGGGGCGGTATCGGGTGCAGTTGTAGCGTTACAGAAACTCGGTGCAGAAATGAACAGTGCCACAAGCGAAATTGCAAAAGGCACTGGTGCAGTAGGTGAAGACCTTTATAAATTAAGCAGTACAATGAGTGATGTGCTTGTCGGTGGCGTTACCGCAAGCGTAAAAGAAGTCGGTGTTATGATTGCCGATTTGAATACACGGTTCGGTGTTACTGGCGAAGCACTGAAAGACATGACTGACAGATTTGACGCCTTTAGCCGTGTTACTGGAACGGGAACAAAGCAAGCCATTGAAGGTGTTGCAGATGTCATAAATAAATGGGGCTTGTCCGTTGAAGAAGTAAATCCTCTCATGGACCAGTTGCTTGTAGCAAGTCAGGCAAGCGGTGCAAGCATTGACGAACTTATAAGCGGACTGAAAAGCGGGCAGGCTACGCTTCAGCAGTTTGGAATGAGCACAACGAAGTCGGTTGCGTTTTTGTCCGCACTTGCAAAAAAAGGAATTGATACTGGTGTAGCATTACAGGGCATGAAAACCGCCCTTGCAAAATTTGCGCAGGAAGGAAAGAACGCAAGCGAAGCGTTTGCGGAAGTAACAAGACAGATACAAAATGCGTCCAGTGATACGGAAGCACTGAATATAGCCGTTACGACATTTGGAAGCCGTAGCGGTGCAGAAATGGTAAAAGTCTTGCGTGAAGGCGCAGACAGTGCAGACGATTTCGCGCAGAAATTACTTGAAGCGGGCGGAGCATTAGAGCGTACAGACGAAGCAAGCAGAACAAGTGCAGACGCAACAAAAGAACTGGGTAATACGCTCAAAGGCATTTTCGGCGGTATCGGTTCGGGAATTGACAATCTGTTTAGGGACATTATCGACAGTGTAAAAAACATTGTTCAGTTTATAGAGCCGATTTTGCGCCCCATTCTTGATATTGTCGGTGAAATGTTTAACGCTATCGGGCAAGTTGTAAAGACGGCAGTATCATTTATTACGCAGTTTATAAACAAGTACAGTGGTGCATTTGACGCAATGAAAAGAGTGCTTGCCAGTACAAAAGAGTTTATTCACAGCCAGTTAGGCACAATACTTGATATGTTCAAGACAGTGTTTGGAATTATTTTTAACATTCTTGACGGCAAGTGGGCACTGGCTTGGGAGCAGACAAAAAAGATTATTTTGCTTGCGGGCAAAGGAATTGCAAGCACATTGAGTTTTATCGCAAATGCTTTTATCGACATGATAAACGGCATGATTGGACCGATTAACAACCTTATCAATTTATACAACAAACTTGCAGAGGCACTCGGTTGGGATTTGGCGGAAGCCATAGGTGAAATAAGTCATATTGATTTATCGAAGTCATGGGGCATTACTGACGAACTTGAAAGAGTAAATGCAAAGATAGAAGAACTGTCGGGAGAAACCGCAAAGAAAATAAGCGGGGAACTGGGAGCGATAACTGGCGGATATGAAGAAAGCGCAGAAGAAGCAGAAGAAGTTTTTGCACAGATTGATTTGTCCGCAAATGAATCTATAGGAAACCTTGCGTCATGGAACGACAAACTGTTACAACAGCAGATAAAAATGATTGAAGCGGAGCGTGACGCAGAACTGGATTATATAGCCGATTATGTTTCCAGTGAAGAAGAAAAAGAGGAGCGGGCAACCGAAGTTGTTGAGCAGTACACGCAGAAAATAATAGACCTTAAAAAAAAGCGTATGCAGAAAGAAATGCAAACCGCCCTTGCTGGTGTAAAAGATACTGAAACGGCAGAAGCCGAACGGCTTGCAATCATGCAGTATTATGAAAATGAAATTGCACTCATGGGAAGCAACGAACAGAAAAAGCGTGTAGCAACGCTTAGTCAGTATAACAAAAAAGAAGTTGCAGAAAACGAAAGCAAGTTTTCAAAAATGCTCAAGAGCGTAAAAAAGTTTTCAAGCGATACCGTTGCCGTATTCAAAAAGATTGGCGAAGTTGTGGGTAAGGTGTTTACTACCGTAGGAAAAATTGTGGTATCCGCTTTCAAGGGGTTAAAAGGCGGACTTGAAAAACTGTTTAACTTTAATCCCGATGAAGCACTGGACAGCCTTCTTGTTGTTGAAGACAAGATTTTGACTTTCTTTGTTGAAACATTACCACGCTTGCCGTCATTCTTAGAAAGTGCAATCGGCAGTGTTATTAAGACAATCGGACAGGTCGCAAACAATGTGAACTTCAAAAAGATTGGTTCATTTATTGCAGACATGGCAAAGACGCTCATTCAGCAAGCCCCGCAGTTTGTGCGTGGTGTAGAAGCATTATTTGGTTCTATTCTTGACGATTTACCGAATATCATGCGTACCGTAGTAAGTACGGCAAGAGATATTTTTGTTACGCTTGTAAAAGCAGTTGCAAGTCGTGGGAATAAAATTGCAGATACGCTTGTCGTCATGGTTCAGTCACTTGTACAAGGTATTACTGATTTTATTGCAAACGGCGGTTGGAAAACTTTACTTGACGCAGTGCTTGCAATTCAGAAGGGACTTGAAAAAGCAATCGTTGAAAATATCGACACTCTTGTACAAAGTTTAATTGACGGAATGCCCGATTTCATACAGGCACTAACAGATAGCATTGTAAGCGCAAGCAAGACACTTGCAAGAATGATAAAACCGATTATAAAACTTGTTTTGAAACTTGTTGAAGCGGTTCTAAATGTCTTGTTCAGTGATGAAGTATTAGACGCAACGATTGAAGTTTTGGTTGCTCTGATTGAAGCGGTCTTTACTGAATTACTTCCTGAACTGTTAAAGATGTTACCGAGATTGATTATCAAGATTGTCGGTGCAATTATTAAAATGATACCAAAACTTGTTGTTGCAATCGTTACGGCTCTTGTTAAGTCATTTATCTCTGTAAACTGGTGGCAGGTTATATGCGATATATTCATGGGAATTATAGACGCATTCAAGGAACTGTTCGGAATACACTCACCGTCTACGGTGTTTGAAGGTTTTGGTACAAATATCGTTGAAGGATTGGTAAACGGATTAAAGGGAATTGCAGAAGCAATCGTTATGATTTTGAAACCCGCTTGCGAAGTTGTGCAGGCGATTTTCGGTGCGCTCTTCCAGTCGATTGCCGATGTGGTGAAGTACACATTTGACGGAATTGTAAATGTCTTAAACGCAATAGGTGAGCCCGTAAGGGTTGCGGGAAAAGTTGTTGTCGGTGTCTTGGGTGCTATCGGAATTGCCCTTGCCGATATATTCAATGTTATCAGTCAGATTGTTAAGACAATTACCGCAATTCACCTTTGGATTCCGTTCGTAGGTGATGTTGCCATTGGCGGTATTGATTTGGGACAAGTACAAAGACCCGATATTACACCGTATATATCAATTATTGACGCACTGAAAGACGGAACAGATAACGCAAGAAAAGGCTTGACGCTTGTCGGTGAAGCGGGTCCCGAACTTGTAAAATTTAACGGCGGTGAGCAGGTCTTAAACGCACGCAATACGCAGAATGCACTATCGGACATGGGAAAAGACAAAGGCAATGTCTTTAATGTTACTTTCAACAATACGCAAGACACAACGGCATTTGCAATGCTCCAGCAGTTAAAGCAGTACAATAGACGCATGGCAATAAACGGAATTTTGTAGGAGAAAATAAAATGCAAAAACTTTACTGGCAGAACGCAAAAGGACAGACAGTTGACTTGACCGCAGAGCCTTACGGAATTACAGAGTGGGAAGGGTTTTCAAATACAGAATTAAATGTGCAGACGCAACAAGTACCGTTTACTGACGGCGGAGTATATCTTGACGCACTTATGGAACAAAGAGAACTGTCGGTGACGCTTGCAATTAAAGACAGAAACAATCTTGAAGATAGATACAGATTAAGACGTGAACTTATTGCAAGCATGAACCCGAAACTGGGTGAGGGATATTTGATATATGAAAATGATTTTTTGAAAAAGCAAATAAAATGCTTGCCTTATATTCCGCAGTTTGAAAATCATAACAGTAACACAAAAGGAACACCAAAAGCGTCATTGACTTGGCTTGCGTGCGAACCGTACTGGGAAGATGTGGAAGAAACTAAAATACACTTGCAAAGCGGTTCAAGAATTATTGTGAATTATAGCGGTGATGTTCCCACAGATGTAACGGTTGATATGTACACGGACAATGTAATGAACCCGAAATTCAAAAACTTCACCGAAGATTGTCATATAAGCCTTAGTGGAAATTTTACCACTGATATAAACATAAAAACCGCAACAGGGCAAAAAGAGGTAACGACAAGACAGATTTTTTATAAAAATGTTAATGACGGTATCGGATTAAACGAAGTGATATATGTCGATTCACTTGAAATGTTTGTTGGTGTCGGTTCTTCAATTCTTACTAGTACCGATTGTGTAACATGGACACCCCGTGTATTCGGTGTAACAATGCGTTCTGTATGCTATTCAAAATCACAAAATCTTTTTGTTGCCGTTGGCAATAATACAAACAATACGGTTGATACATA
>ERZ808026.143-NODE-143-length-14417-cov-3.500488_pt1 | contig 14417 bp, 11 predicted proteins | sample MGYA00380182_ERZ808026 | MGnify/ENA primary metagenome ERZ808026 (study PRJEB31490, sample SAMN06133376) | cow dung metagenome | isolation source: H9 | host: cow | place: China: Chengdu | collected 2015-05 ... | reverse complement strand
GAGTTGTCCAATAAGTTTGCATTACGGTGGTTGAGTTTATCGAAACCACCACATTTAGTGTAGCGCTACACTCATTACTTTTGGGACAGCCCCTTGCCGACTTGCGCATGCTAATGCCTGCTTACTTAGTTTTACTTTGACCGCAGTTCTAAAAAATACCTCCTCTTAAAGTAATCTTGAAATAATTGATAATAACGTGTCAATTCATTAAAATAGAACATTATGAAAGCAATTGAATTAGAAAAAGCCTATAACCCAAAAGATTTTGAAGATCGTATTTACGACAAATGGGACAAAGAAAATTATTTTAAGCCAGCCAGTGATGCTGACTCTCCAATCCATGAAAACTATGTCTGCAGCTGCAAGGAATGTGGCGGCAAGACAGGAATGTATTCAGTTGTAATTCCTCCTCCAAACGTAACAGGCGTGCTCCACATGGGACACGGCTTGAACAATACACTTCAGGACATCGTTGTCCGCTATCACCGTATGAAGGGTGACAATACTTTGTGGCTTACAGGTACAGACCATGCCGGTATCGCAACTCAGAACGTTGTAGAACGCCAGCTTAAAAAAGAAGGCAAAAGCCGCAATGACCTGGGTCGCGAAGCTTTCATTGAACGCACATGGCAGGTAAAAGAAGCTCACCACGATATCATCGTTAAGCAGCAGAGAAAGCTTGGTAACTCTACAGACTGGGAGCGGGAACGCTTTACTTATGACGAAGGTCTTTCAAAAGCTGTCCGCGAAGTTTTCGTAACTCTTTACGAACGGGGACTTATGTACAAAGGTCAGCGTCTTGTAAACTGGTGTCCTCGCTGTGGAACTGCTCTTGCAGATGACGAAGTAGACCACGAAGATACACAGGGTGCAATGTATCACCTTTACTATGAATATGCAGACGGTTCTGGAAAAATCGAAGTTGCTACAACTCGTCCAGAAACTTTCTTTGGTGATACAGCTGTTGCCGTAAATCCAAATGATGAACGCTACAAGTCAATCGTTGGAAAGATGCTTAAGCTTCCACTTACAGGAAAAGAAATTCCAATCATCGCTGATGACTATGTTGACATGGAATTCGGAACTGGTATGGTAAAAATCACTCCAGCTCATGACCCTAACGACTGGGAAGTTGGTAAGCGTCATAATCTTGAAGTAATCAATCTTCTTACTCCAGATGGAAAAATGAACGAAAACGTTCCTGAAAAATATCAGGGACTTAAACCAGAAGAAGCCCGCAAGCTTGTAATTGAAGACCTTACAGAAGCCGGTCTTTTCAAAGAAGAAGAAAAGATGGTTCACTCGGTTGGTAAATGTTACCGCTGTAAGACTGTTGTTGAACCATACTTGTCTAGCCAGTGGTTTGTACAAATGAAACCGATGGCAGATAAGGCTTTGGCTGCATGGAAAAACGGAGACATTCAGTTCTTCCCTAAAAAATGGGAAAATACATATTCTCACTGGCTTGAAAACATCCGCGACTGGTGTGTAAGCCGTCAGATCTGGTGGGGTCACCGCATTCCTGCCTGGTACTGTGACGATTGTGGAGAAACAATGGTCAGCCGTACAGACATCTGTGAATGTACAAAGTGTAAGAGCAAAAACGTTCACCAGGATCCAGATGTACTTGATACATGGTTCTCTTCATGGCTATGGCCTTTCAGTACTCTTGGCTGGCCGGAAAAGACTCCAGATATGGAAACTTTCTTCCCTACAAGCGCACTTGTAACTGCATACGACATTATCTTCTTCTGGGTAAGCCGCATGATTATGGCTTCTCTGGAATTTACAGGAAAAGTTCCTTTCCACGACATTTATATCCACGGTCTTGTACGCGATAAGCAGAGCCGCAAAATGTCTAAGTCTTTAGGAAACGGTATTGACCCTCTGGAAATCATCGACCTTTACGGTTCAGATGCCCTTAAATACACACTTTCATTCATGTGTGCCCAGGGACAGGATATTCTTATTGATAAAGACAGCTTTAAGCTTGGTTCACGCTTCTGTAATAAGGTTTGGAACGCAAGCCGCTACATTCTTGGAAATCTTGAAGGCCGTAACCTTATTCCTGTAACAGATGCTGACCTTACAGAACTTGATAAATGGATTTACAGCCGTTTGAATGCTGCCGTTAAGGCAAACCGTGAAGCCCTTGAAAGCTACCGCTATAACGATGCAGCTTCCAGCCTTATGGAATTCTTCTGGAATGAATTCTGTGACTGGTATGTTGAAGCTACAAAACTTTCGTTCTGGCACGGCAATGAACACGAAAAAGACAGAGCAGTTTCTGTTCTTTTGAATGTACTTGAAGAATCCCTCAGACTTCTTCACCCGTTCATGCCATTTGTTACAGAAGAAATCTACGGTAAGCTTCCTCTTGAAGAAATTGTTGAAAACAGAAAGAAGGCTGGAAAGAACAAGATTCTTTCTGAAAGCGTTTATAAGGCAATGCTTATCAATGCTCCTTTCCCATGCGTTGCTGCAGAACGTGACAACCCAGCTGTTCAGGCTCGTTTTGAAGTTCTTAAAGATCTTATCGGTCAGGTTCGTGCTCTTCGCGCCGAATGTGGAATTGACCCTGCAAACAAGATTAACATCGCTATTCTTGTTACAAAGGGAAGTGAAGCTGAAGTTTGCCACGAAAAAGTAGACATGATTAAGCTTCTTGCAGGCGTTGCAAATGTTGAATTTGTTGAAGCAAAACCTGCAAGCTCTGTTGGTACTGTCGGCAAAGGATTTGAAGCTTTCATCCTGGTTGACGAATCAATCAATAAGGAGCAGCTTATTGCCCGCTTCAAGAAAGAAATCGAACAGGAAACTGTCTGGGTAAAACGCAGCGAAGCAAAACTCAACGGAAATTTTGCACAGCACGCTCCAGCAGAAGTTGTTCAGCAGGAACGAGACAAGATGGAAGAAAGCAAGCGAAAGATTGAAAAGCTTGAATCTTACATCGCAAGTCTTTAATAAATAACAGCCACAGATGGAACACTGATGGAATTCAGATTTTCCCTGTGGCTTTTTTTTATGATCCGCAGATAACGTATTTTCTGTGTAACTTTGCGGATAAAAAAATTAAAAAATCTGTGTACATCTGAGTGTATCTGTGGTTAAATAAATTATCTGCGTTTGTCTGCGTTCATTCGTAGATATTTGCGTTAAAAGGAGTTCATCATGGCAAAAGCAAAGTATGAAATGAAAGTAGAACGTTCTTTGAAGATGAAGGCTGAAGAAATGCAGCTTCTTAGTGATATGCATCTTGCTCCTTTTATGCAGCTGGCAACTGGTTTAATAGGCAAGGCTCGTCATGCTGGTGGAAATATGTTCCGCCATCAGATGGATACCCTTGCAATCCTTATTGATTATGGATATATCGATTCAGTTCTTTTAAAAGCCAGCGTTGTTCATGACACGGTTGAGGATATTCCAGATTTTGATAGAAATCTTATAATTAATGCTGATAACGAAGGTCAGCAGGTCCTGGATCTTGTTCTTGAAGTAACACGCCGTGAAGATGAAGACAAAAAGCAGTTTCTTAAGCGTATTCTTGATACAGGAAGTCAGAGGGCAAAGGTTTTAAAGTGTGCAGACCGCATTTCAAACATGATTTCTCTTGGCTATGTAACAGATCCAAAATTCATAGAAAGATATTGTGATGAAACAGAGTTTTTCCTTTTGCCAATGGCTCTTGAAATTGATTTTAACATGTATCAGGAACTTATAAATCTTATAATGACAAGACGACGTTATCTTGAAGACGGCGGATATTTCTGTCCATCAAAAAAACATTCGTCTTCTGATAAAATTGAAAAAAAGGAATAGAGTATATCAAAAAAAATATTTCAGGGGATAGAAATGAAAATTAATTTTGGTACACAGACATTTATGTATCCTATGCCTGTTCTTATTATTGCATCTTACGGTTCAGATGGAACACCGGATGCCATGAATGCTGCATGGGGTGGAATCCACGATACAAATCAGATAGGAATCTGTCTTAGTCCGGAACATAAGACTGTAAAGAATATTCTTGACCGCAAGGCTTTTTCTGTTAGTATGGCAGATGCTGCTCATGTTGCAGCCTGTGATTATGTTGGAATTGTTTCTGGCAATAAAGAACCTGCAAAAGTTCAGAAGGCTGGCTTTACAGTTACAAAGAGTGAAATTGTAGACGCTCCTGTAATCAATGAGCTGCCAATGGCTCTGGAATGTAAGCTTGTAAGCTATGATGAAAATTCCGGCTACATGGTTGCCGATATTGTAAACGTTTGTGCAGACGAATCAGTTCTTACAGACGGTAAAATTGATCCTTCAAAGCTGAATCCAATTACGTATGACCCAGTAAATCATACTTATATCAAATTGGGCGAAGTTGTGGGGCATGCTTTTCAGGACGGTAAAAGCCTTAAATAGTTGATTTAAATAGGATTTTTCATGAATTATGGTTTTTTTCGCACAGCCTGTGCTTCAACACAGCTTGTTGTTGCTGACTGCAATTTTAATGCAGATAAGATAATTGATGCGGTAAGAAATTCTGCTTCAGAAGGTGCTTCTCTTGTTGTTTTTCCTGAATTTTCCATAACAGGGTATACATGCGGAGATTTATTTTTGCAGAGAGCGCTGCAGAAATCAGCTGTTGAAAATCTTGAACGCATAGCTGCCAGGACTGCTAGTCTTGATTGTATTATTGCTGTTGGGCTTCCAATAAATGTGGAAAATGCCATTTATAATTGCGCGGCTGTTTTGTATCATGGAAAAATTCTTGCTCTTATTCCAAAAACTTTTATTCCAAATTACAGTGAATTTTATGAAAGGCGATATTTTACGCCAGCTTCTTCATCTGTTCCTTCTTCAATCAGATTGTCAGAAAGTAATCCTTCAGTTCCATTTGGAACAGATATATTGGTTTGTGATGAAAACAATCCTGATTTTGTTCTTGGTGTTGAGCTTTGTGAAGATTTGTGGGTAACGCTTCCGCCTTCTACCAGAGCCGCTCTTGCAGGTGCTACGGTGATTGCAAATCTTAGTGCATCAAATGAAATTATTGGAAAGGCGGAATATCGCCGTAATCTTGTAAAAATGCAGTCTGGTCATTCTGTATGCGCTTATCTGTATGCAGATTCCGGGCATGACGAATCTACTCAGGATTTAGTGTTTGCCGCTCACAATATTATTTCTGAAAACGGTTCTATTCTGGCAGAATCTAAGCTGTTTGAAAATGGAATCGTTTACGCAGATATTGATCTGGAGCGCCTTATGCAGGAACGCCGTCGCTCTACAACTTTTGCGCAGTGTGCCGAATTGGAAGGCGGTTCTTCTTCATATCGTAAAATATTCATTTCTTTAAAAGAAAAAAATCATAAAACAAATGAATTGAAACGCTTTGTAGATGCCCATCCTTTTGTTCCAAGCGGAAAACAGGCCAGAGCAGAGCGTTGTTCGTCTGTTGTTCAGCTTCAGGCCGAAGGACTTGCAAAACGTTTGCGTCATATTCATTGTCAGTCTGCGGTTATTGGGCTTAGCGGAGGACTTGATTCTACACTGGCGCTGCTGGTAACTTGCCGTGCTTTTGATTTGTGCGGCATTGACCGAAAGGGAATCAGAACTGTAACAATGCCTTGTTTTGGCACTACAGACAGAACCTATAATAATGCCTGCACACTTGCCCGTCAGTGTGGAACAGAACTGATTGAAGTGCCCATTGCAGATAGTGTGCGCCAGCATTTTAAGGATATCGGTCAGGATGAAAATGTTCACGATGTAACTTACGAAAACTGTCAGGCCAGGGAACGAACTCAAGTTCTTATGGATATTGCAAATAAGACAAACGGAATTGTTATCGGAACTGGCGATCTAAGTGAGCTTGCACTTGGCTGGTGTACTTACAACGGTGACCAGATGAGTATGTACGGCGTGAACAGTTCCATTCCAAAAACTCTTGTCCGCTATCTTGTTGACTGGTTTGCAGAAGATTCTGACGACGAAAAGCTTTCGGCTGTTCTTAAGGACATTCTTGATACACCTGTGTCTCCTGAACTTCTTCCTCCAAAGGACGGTCAGATTGCGCAGAAAACGGAAGATCTTGTTGGTCCTTACGAACTTCATGATTTTTATCTTTATTATCTTCTTCGTTTTGGTTTTAGTCCGTCAAAGCTTCTGTTCCTTGCAGACTGTTCAGAGCTTCCTTTTGACCATGACTTTAAGCTTAAATGGCTCAGAACTTTTTACAGAAGATTTTTTACCCAGCAGTTTAAGCGCAGCTGCATGCCTGACGGTGCAAAGGTTGGTACAGTAAATCTTTCTCCTCGTGGTGACTGGCGAATGCCTAGCGATGCCAGTGCCTCTGTCTGGCTTGAAGAGATTGACAGGTTAAAATAGATGCTTTCATATTTACACGAATTTCATGCCGGTAATCACGCAGACATCTTAAAGCACGTGACTCTTTTGTATGTGCTTGAATATCTGAATAAGAAAAACAAGCCTTACTCTTTTTTTGATACTCATGCTGGGGCAGGGCTTTATGAACTTGATTCAGAGGAAGCATTAAAGACTGGAGAGGCTGCCCGCGGAATTCAAAAACTGCTTTTCCAGAACAATATTCCGTCAGAACTTCATTCATACGTTTCTTTTGTGAAAGAATGTCTTTTAAAAAAATATTATCCCGGTAGTCCAGCAATCGAAGTGCTAAAAGCTCTGGAGGGTTCCAGCGTATTTCTTACAGAACTTCATCCAAAGGAATATAAGAAACTTGAAAGCAATATTTCTATTATCCGGGAAAATCAGAATTCTTCAGTTGTGCGTATTTTAAATGAATCGGGCTGGGATATTTTAAAAAAGCAGATTCCCCCGGCATTAAAGAGAGGGGCGGTTCTTTGCGACCCAAGTTATGAAGAGCTTTCTGATTATCATAATGCTGCAAAATCTCTTTCCGAAGTTCATAAAAAGTGGAGTGGTTCAACGCTCATGTTGTGGTATCCTCTTCTTGCAAACAAATCAGATGAAATAGACAGCATGAAGCAGCATATTCTTTCTACTGTAAAAAATCGTGATATCCATACGGAAGTTCTTGATGCCCGGCTTTGCATTGATTCTGAAGACAGCCACAAGGAAACAAGCCTGCAGGATGCTATCGGTTCAGCAAAACCTCGTCTTTACGGCAGCGGAATGTTTGTGGTAAATCCCAGCTGGGGTTTAAGTGAACATTTAATAGGAATCCTTCCGTATCTGTCAGAGCTTTTAGGAAAAGACGGAAACGGTTCTTATAAAGTGGAGCTGCTCTAAAAATAAAAACGAATTCCACTGCTTACAGGAAATGTAAAGGTTGTATCAGTATTAAAATTTGCATTTACAAAACTGTTCTGCTGGATTGCCAGCTGTATAAAAGGTTCCATGAATCCGTCTAAATAAATCCAGTTAAAGCCAAAAACAATTCTTTTTACAGAATTTAACGTAAAATCTGTTTTCCAGGCTTCTATTCCGTATCCTGCGCCAATTCCCGCAAAAAAGTTGCAGTAGTCATTTATCGGTGGATTTACCAGCCAGTAATCAACTGTACAAAGTGCATCAAATCGGTTCATCAGAATGTCATAATCTGTTGAAACTGCAATTACCACTGGTTCATTGTCAAATTTTATTGAACAGGCAGCGCCTGTCTGCATCAAAAAATCATTGTAAAAATTAACTCCAGTATTAATTTCAATCTGAGGTCCGATTCCTAATGCGTAAGTTTTCATGCAGAAAGCAAAAAAGATTATAGTTAAAACGCTGCGTATTTTTAGGAGCCGTAGAATTTTCAATTTTGTATTCCATCTTTAATAAATTCTGTAAATAAATTATAATCATTCTATCAAATTATAGAGGAAATTTAAATGACATTATATGAAGATTTGAAATGGCGCGGACTCATTAAGGATGTGGTTGGCGAAGAAAGCGATTTGCAGAAAATTCTTGATGGAAATCCGTTCAGTTTTTACTGGGGAACTGACCCAACAGCAGACAGCCTTCATCTTGGCCATTATTCTTCACTTTGTATGGCAAAGCGACTTGCAAATGCAGGTCATCATCCTGTTCTTTTGTGCGGTGGCGCTACAGGACGTATTGGTGACCCTCGTCCAACTGCAGAACGTGAAATTATTTCTGAAGACACAGTAAACAATAACATCAAAGGAATTCGCGCTCAGGTTAGCGCAATAGTTCCTGCTGCAGAGCTTGTAGACAACTACGACTGGCTCAAGGATTATACATTCCTTAATTTCCTTCGCGACATCGGTAAATATATCAACGTAAATTATATGCTTGATAAAGATATTATCCGCCGTCGTCTTGATACAGGTATTACTTACGCAGAATTCTCTTACATGCTTATGCAGGGCTATGATTTTGTTCATCTTTACCAGGAAAAGAACTGTATCATGGAAGTTGCCGGTTCTGACCAGTGGGGTAACATTACAACTGGTGTAGACCTTATCCGTAAAATGCTTGATAAACCTGCTTACGCATTTACAATGCCTTTGATTCTTGATTCAACTGGTAAAAAATTCGGTAAGTCAGAAGGAAATGCTCTCTGGCTCAATAAAGATAAAACTTCTGCATACGAAATCTATCAGTATCTTATCAACACTGATGATGCAAAAGTTCTTGAATATCTTAAGGTTTTCACTTTCCTTCCAAAAGAAAAAATCGAAGAAGTATATGCAGAGCAGCAGGCTCATCCAGAAACTCGTATTGCTCAGAAAACACTTGCCTGGGAAGTTGTAAAGGATCTTCATGGAGCAGAAGAAGCAGATAACGCCGTAACTGTAAGCCAGAAGCTTTTTGCAGGTGACTTTAAGGGGCTTTCTGTAAAGGACATTAAATCCGGAATGAAATCTGTTCCAACATTTAAGTTTGAAAAAGAAGAACCTGTTATTGATGTACTCGTAAACAATAAGCTTGCTCAGTCTCGCCGTGAAGCCCGGGAATTTCTTGCTGCAAAAGCTGTTTTTGTAAATGGAGAAGTCATCACCGATGAAAATCAGATGATTACAAAAGCAATGGCAATAGAAGGCCAGATTTTAATCTTCAGACGTGGTAAAAAGAAATATTTTATTGGCGAAGTTCAGTAAATAACGCTTTACAGATAACCAGATAAGCCCCGATGATTTTGTCGGGGTTTATTTATTTTTAAAAATAAGATTTTTAAGACCGCTGAAAAGTTTTTGAATTAACTTCCATAGACGTCGCCAGAAACCAGGATTTCGCAGTTTTTCAAGTCTTCTGTAGCCTTCAAGAAGTTCCTGATCTGTAAATTCCTTGCGCTGGTTATTTTCTTCCAGCTCCATTTCCAGTTCATCTACATCGCTTATGTTACTCAAAATTACGGCATTTATATTAGTCCAGCCAAGCTGTTTTGCCGCCTGCAATCGTCTTTCACCGGCAATAAGTTCGTATTTTGAATTCAGTGTGATAGGATTCAGAAGACCATAAATCCGCAGACTGTTTTTTAAGGCTTCCAGGTCACCTAAATCTTTGCGGACTCTTTTTTTAATTTTGATGTCTTCAATATTTATCAGCATATTTTAAATACTATTCCATAAGATAATTGTAATCTGGTAAACGATTGGAAGCGTCATTTGATTCTGGAGATGCTTCTGGTTCTTCTATGTTGGAATTTACTTCAATTCCGTTCAAAAAGTCAAGATTTAATTTTAATGGAACAAAATCAAAATCGCTGCGGATTCTGGTACCAGACTGAATCATTTCACCCTTAAGACGAGCGATAGAAACAGAGGAAGTTGAAGAAGCTTTTCCGCCGTGAACAGGACAGATGTCTGTTGGCTGTGTTCCTGCCAGAACCCATTGGGTTGTAGTTTTTCTGCATTCTGGGGTTGGAATTTTACCAGATACAGAACAAACGGTTACTTCTATTACACCTTCTGCAGGTTTATTAAAATCTTTAGAAAGCATTCCCCGGTGAATTTCACGCATATAGTCACCCCATGCAAAACCTGCAAGAGTTGCACCGGTTATTTTAAGGCCAAGAGACTGACCTGGTTTATCAAAGCCAAACCAGAAGGCTGCTGTGTTGTAAGGTGTAAATCCGACTGTCCATGCATCCGCCCAGTTCTGTGTTGTACCGGTTTTACCGCCGGCATGGATTGAATATTTTTGCCCCTTATCTGTTTTGTAATCAAATTTCCAGCTCTGAGCACTAAGAGTACCAGGTCCGTTTACAGTGTTTTCCAGAAGTTTTGACATTACAAAAGCTGTTTGAGGTGAAAGTATCTGAATTGCTTCACCCTTAGCTCTTTGAGCTTCTCGTATTTCCCGTTCTGGATTCATGATGATGTTGCCGTTTCTGTCTTCTACAGTTCTAATTGCCATTGGTGTAATTTCTTTTCCACCGCTGGCAATAATGCTGAATGCCCGCGCCATTTCAATAGGACGAACAGAACATACTCCAAGTCCAAGAGGGTAGCCGGGAACAAAAGCTCTGGAAGGAAGTTCTTCCTTTGAAATCCCAAGCAGCGAAACAGCTCTATTGATTGCAGCATCAAAGCCAATTCCGTCAAGAACTTTAAGAGATGGAATATTCATTGAGCGGCAAAGTGCGTACCATACTTCTACGTCGCCTTCCCATTCACCTTTAAAGTTTAAAGGAATATAAGGTTTGCCGTCTGCAGTGTGGAATACAACCGGAGTATCTGAAATTGGAGTGACAGGCGTAAATTTTCTAGAATCAATTGCTTCTGTGTAATATAACGGCTTAAAGCTTGAACCAGGCTGTACTCGTGCCTGTACAGCGCGTATAAACTGATTTTCCTGATCGAATTTGCTTCCACCAACAAGAGCTGTAATGTAACCTGTATCATTTTCAAGGGAAACCATTGTTCCTTCAATTGTCGTTTTTTCGCTTTCTTTTTTTGTTTCAGAATTTGCCCTGTTGATTATGCTGACTTTAAGATTGTTACATCCAGTCATCATTGTAACAACATCAAGAATAGGGTTGATTTGAGACATGTAAGCTGCGTTTGCAATTGCTTCTGCACGCTGTTCACTTACTTTTATGGCAGGAAGGTTAAACACAAGGGAAAGAAGTTCCGTCATTGGAATATAAGTTGTGAATGCCATTCCTGAACGGGAGCTATGTTCCGCCTGATAACGTTCATTTGCAATCCGTATGTATTTTTCCATTATTCTCTGTGCGTGCTGCTGATGTTTTAAATTTAATGTTGTGTTTACGGTAAATCCGCTTGTATAAATGCTTTGTGAACCATAAATCATGTTTCCAAGTTCACGTCTTACATATTCGCTGAACCAGGGAGCCTTGTCATCTCTCATCATATAAGCAGAAGTGCTTGTTCTTGTGTAGTCAAAATTGCTCCAGAAATCTTCAAAGGAATCATCAGCGTTTTCCTTAGAAATATATCCTGCTTTTACCATGAAATTTAAAACATCTTTTTGTCGGTCCATGGCGCGGTTAGGATGATCAAAAGGATTGTAAAAAGCCGGGTTTGAAAGTTGAATTACAAGAATTGCGGCTTCTGCAGGAGTGATTTCTTCTGCAGAGTGACCAAAATAGTATTTTGAAGCGGCATTAACACCATAAGTTCCGCCTCCAAAATAAAGTTTATTAAGGTAAAGTTCTAGAATTTCGTTTTTAGAAAGGTGACGTTCCATCTGAATGGCCCACCATAATTCCTTGATTTTACGCAAGATTGACATATCTGAACGGTCGCAGTAAAGAGTTCCTGCAATCTGCTGTGTAAGGGTTGAACCACCACCGAGAGAACGGCCTGTCAGTTTTCCTACAACTGCACGCATAACAGCTTTAAAACTGAATCCATGATGTTTGTAAAATATGCGGTCTTCCCGAGTCAAAAGCGCATCAATCATATGCTGAGGCAATCTGTTCAGGCTGATGATTTCACGCTTTTCATCTGAAGCGAATTCTGTAATGAGTTCACCATTTATATCCAGAAGTTTTGTAGGTAACGCAGTGTCAAAAGATGTGATGTATTCTGTATTTTTTATATTAACAGTTTCAGAAAGTCCCAGACCAAGCAATGAACCGAAAACTATAGCTGCAAAAAATAGTGCTGAGAACCAGAAAATAGTAGATTTTCGAATTTTATTCATTCTAATAGATTATGAAATTTGCACTGTTTTGTCAATTTTCTTCAATATATGCAAAAATAAATAGATGATGATAAGTAAAAAAAAAGGCGCTGCTTGCAAGCAGCGCCATGCCCATCAGGCAACCGGGAACACGGGTGGGAGGGGAAAATGTTCCCGGTATTATTATTATCGCCCTATACATGAAAAATCTTTAATGTTTTTTTATATTTCTTATTCGTGGGACATGGAGTTTATTATCATTCTTCAGTAATATCAAGTTCAATTGCAAGATTTACTTTATAAGATTTTCCTTTTTGAATATTGATTGTTCGTATTACTTCATAACCGCCAATCTGCATTTTTATCTGATGTTCACCTTCTGATATAACTTTTTCTTTGTCTAAGTCAATAAAATTTTCATTATCAAGGAAAATTTGAGCATTGTCTGGTGCAGTTATGCATATTGTTGGTTCGGAACTTTTAAGAACTATATTTATATCTGTTATCTTTGCCTGCTCAATGATTATTGAATGAGTTTCATTTCTGTAATTGTCATTATGAATGGTTATGCTATGATTACCAGGGGAAAGTAAAATCTTTCCGTTGTTTAAAATTGTGTTCTGATCGTCAATTGTTATTTCTGCTGAAACATCGTTGCTGTCAGTGTCTTTTACAGTTAAATTGAGCATTCCTTTATTAATCAGTATTGGTTTTACTGATATCTTTAATTTTTCTGAATAAACATCATCAGGAACTCCCTTCATAGCTGGTTGAAATCGTAAAAAAAGAAATTCCTGGTTTTCATTTACAGGAATTTCTATTTTTGTAACATATCCGTCATTTTTTATAGATGTAGATTCCCGTAAAGGTATGTGAACCAGCCAGGTCATTTTTGAAGGAAGTGTAGATACGTATTGTTTTGTTCCGTAAAAATCTATAATTCCTTTTTCTGGGGCAGGTGAAACATTGTTGTAAACTGTCATTGCCACAGAGTCCCGCCATTCTGTTAGAATTTTAGGAATCTGAATTATAAATTCAAGACCTTCAATGAAAGTTCTGTCTTCTGGTAGTCTAACTGCAATACTATCGTTAATTCCAATTTCTGCATTTTCATTTATTTTAAGTGGAATTAATTCATGGACTCGGAAAGTTTCTCCATATAGCTGTATACTTATTGCAATTAAGAAAATAAAAAAAATAAATGTTTTCCGGAAGCACATCATTGTAATCCCTTTTTATTTTTGTTTTGAGTTTTTGAAAAAATCCATTGGATTAGTTGCTTTTCCATATTCTCTGATTTCAAAATGCAGATGAGGACCTGTAACCATTCCTGTTTTTCCAGTTTTCCCTATTATTTTCCCACTGTTTATTTTTTCATTTTTTCTGACAAATATTTCAGAAAGATGAGCATAAACACTGCTTAATCCATTTTCATGTTCGATAATAATACAGTTTCCAAATATTGAATCATTGTTCAGTATTTCTTTTATTCTGCCACTTTTACATGAATATACGGATGTACCTTCTTTTGCAGCTAAATCTATACCTTTGTGAAATTTCATTCGGTTATAGACAGGACTGTTTCGTAATCCGTATTCAGAAGAAACAATTATTTTATCCAACGGTAATTTAAAAGAATTATCAAGGAAAAGAGCTCTTTGAGTTGGGCTGAACTGTTTTCCTGGATAAAAATAAAAATTTCTATCATTTATATTATAACACTTAAAATCTGATTTTTCTAAAGAATTTTTGTTTTCTTCTGAAATAATTATTTCAAGGAAAGAAACTGGATTTTCTGCTATGAACAGTCCTTTTACCGTTGGCAAGATTATATTTCTATTTTCAATGTTTTCATTTTTGCTTGATATTGAATTTAATGTAACGATTGTATCGTAAGGAATTCCTGTTTCAGCATGAATGGATAAGATATCTTCATCAGGTTTTGTTTTGTATATGTAAAATTCCAGAAGATAATCATTGCTGTTGTCTGAGTTAATTAATTTTGAATTATAATTAACAGCTCCCTGAAATTGTTTAAAAATAATGTCTTCTCTGGTTGAAAACTTTTTTATTTCAGGAAGTGATTTATGAATTATTTTATTTACATTACGCTGTTGTGAAAAAACAAACGACTGGAGAAAAATCAGATAAAGGAATAAATTAATCTGCTTCTTTTTCATATAAACAAAGATTGCAGATAAAAAATAGAATCAGCATCATCAAAAAACAAAGTAATGCAAAAAATCTATGTTCAGAAAGAACTAGCATTATACAGCCTGAGATTCCTGCAAGGAAAATTATTACCTTCAGAAAAAATCTGATAT
>ERZ808026.142-NODE-142-length-14468-cov-3.144952_pt1 | contig 14468 bp, 9 predicted proteins | sample MGYA00380182_ERZ808026 | MGnify/ENA primary metagenome ERZ808026 (study PRJEB31490, sample SAMN06133376) | cow dung metagenome | isolation source: H9 | host: cow | place: China: Chengdu | collected 2015-05 ... | reverse complement strand
GTAAAGTACTTTCAGGTAGACAATATAATTATCGTTTAAATGCAAAAGACTTTACAGATTTAAGTGACACGAAAGAAAAACAAGCATATTTCTTTGTAATATCAAGTAAAGATAGTAGTGATACTAATATAACTCACTCGTCAAGTTATATTAGATATGCATTAGCCCAAAAAGCAGGTGTACCTGGTTATTACGGTAAAGAAGATACAGCTAATGATACAGATAAGAACTCTCCATATGCGTATATATGGGACTGGGCAAGTAGACAAACTTATTCGGAAAACAACGCAGAAGCCCTAGCTTCATTATATATTGGTTTCCCAAGCAAAACAAACAAATGTTTATTTGACGTAAATACAAACAATAGTTCATGTAACCAAAAAATAACAACAAGAAGTGCGATTGTTGCTACATGTACTCAAAAATTCCATGAATATGGTTGTAGAAAATATGGTAACTATTGGCAACCTGCAGGCGTATTACAAGAATACGGTGAATCAGAAAATCCTCGTATTAACTTCGGTTTAATTACAGGTAGTTATACAAAAAGATCCGTAGGTGCTGAATTACGTTCAGAAATTGATAAATTTTCTGAAGAAATTACTTTAGCAAATCAAGAAACCAATTTAGCTAATAAAGTTGGTGGAGACATTAACATTAAAGAAGAAAACGGTGGTGTTATCGGTATCATCGGTACTCTTGATAGACTAGGTATTTACACTAAATTTGCTGGTGAAGGCTATAGTAATGGTAATGGTGTATATAATGACTGTGATCGTACTACAGTTTATAAAAATTACACTTTCAAATCATCAACATTTGGGGAAACAATACCTGACAACAAATGTAAAGATTGGGGTAACCCTGTAAGTAAACTAATGCTTGCGGCAGCTCAATACTTCGAAGGTAGTGCTACTTTTGCAAATTCTAAAGATTCTGTTCTTGGTTTAGGATATGCAAATGCTAATACTGGAGGTCCATACAAAAACCAAAACACCAAAGTGGACTATTGTTCAAAACCTGCAACATTAATTATTGCTGACGAAGACATTTCATTTGATAACGAAAATTACAATAATAGTATATATAATAAGTATAAGGATGAATTAAATTCAATACCATTTAAGCCTGGTCAATATTTCGTTGGTAACTCCACAAGTGATAATAGTGGTTATAAAAATATTCCATCATCAAAGCTAGTTAATAAGCTAAGCGATATATCTGGTATTGCTCCATCTGCGCCTTATAGCTATGGTTCATACCTAACTGCAGGTGTTTCAAAATCATTTGCGTCTAGAAAATACATAAATGCTGTTTCATACGCTGATCCAACAAAAAGCCAACAACACTCGCTAAACACATATGTTGTTGCAATGAAACCAGCAATGCCTGAAATTAAAATTGACGTTGGCAATGGGTCATATGTAACAATATTACCATTCGGGAAAACTGTAGCAGATTTCGGTAGAGACTGGAACAATAAAACAGATAATGTATCAAAACTTGCTACAAATACTGTTGCAGACTTCTATAGCCAATATATTTCTAAAACTGAAGGTATATTCCGTATTAACTACGAAGATATGCAGTATGGCTCAGATTATGATATGGACTGGGTAGTTGAATACCACTACAAGCTTATAAATGGTAGCGATGGTTCTAAATATGTCCAAATTTTATTATCAAACATTGATGGGGACAAATACGCTCCACAACATGCAGGTTACGTAATCACTGGTACTGAAAATGATGGAGTGTACGTAGATTTAGGTAAATTTACTGCAAAAAATTCAGAAGAATCCAAAAATAATCTTTATGACTATGACACTTTATTTAGTGATGCATATAGTGATGCTCTAAATAATAAAGCTCCTATAGAAAATTATTTTATAAATCAACCACAACCAAAAATTACTAAAGGTCAAACAAAAAATGATTTTAACTATGATAGTGACAGTATAGTAAATCATTACAATCAAATAATTCAAAACAAAGGCAATAACGATAAACCATATTACTACATGAACCGCCGTGAAATGTACAATAATTCAAATGCTAACAATAAATCAAATCTTTTGAATTCTACTGATAAATGGTGGACAAGAGTAATTGGTGATTTTCGTAGAATCGAAAAAGATAATCTCGACGATAAATTAATTGTATCAAGCCGTATCTTCAAAGTTAAAAAAGGAGCTACTGAACCATGGGTTAAATCTCCTTTATGGTATGCAGCTAAATATGGTATTGCACCTCCTGAAGGACAAGATTGGCCTGATGCTAATGATACAAAAGATCCGGACAACTATTTCTTAGTAACCAACCCATCTAAGTTGCGTATAGGTATTGAAAAGATGATCGAGTTAATCGATACATCACTTCACACACCTTCAGCTATGTCAACAGAAAATGGTCCAAGTATTTCTTCTGGTTCAAATGCATACGTTGCTCTATATGACCCTTCAGTATGGTACGGTGACATCAAGCAATACAAAGTTGGCGCACAGGGTAATTATGACAGCGAAGCTGATACTTGGTCTGCTTTTGAAACATTTAATGGAACTGATGTTGATGATCGTTTAATTGTGACATATGACCATACAACTAATGAATACGTTAGATTCCATTCTAATGGTTATGATGACGCTTCACATATAAAAAATATGCCGATCAACATTATCAACCAAGTGTTAAACACTTCATTCGCTGATAAAAGTGAATTTGCCGCAGATAGTGAATCTGTTAAATTCATGACTAGATTCGCTCGTTGGATGGCAGGTGACCACGATAAAGAAGGTAATGAAAATTCAGAAGATCCAGAATTATTACTTGTTAAGAACGATAATAAACCTTTAAGAACTAGAGAAAGTTCAAAAGGTAAGTTCGTTCTAGGTGATATTATCAATTCAACTCCTACTGTATTTAAAGATAATACAGTTGATGGTAAGTCAGTAATTGTTGTTGGTTCTAATGATGGTATGCTTCATTTCATCAACGCAACTAATGGTAAACCTATTGTTTCTTACCTTCCTACTCAAGCATTAAGTAAGATTAAGGTGTTAGCATCTCAATCATACGTAACTAACCATCAATCTTTTGTTGATAGTACACCATCTATCTTTAAAGATGTAAAAAATGGAAAGGTAGTTCTTTTTGGTACTTTCGGTTTAGGTCTAGAAGGTGCTTATGCTCTTGATGTTACAAATATTAGTGCATTAAGCAATTATACTGGAGATGATGCTTTCAAGGAATTTAAAGATGATAATAGATTAATATGGGAATTATTACCTCAAACTACAATCAACGGTGAAACAATCGGTTCTAAGTTTGCTGGTAGAGTAAAAGATGCTCCTACTGCTTTAAAAGTAACCGAAGAAAATGGTGTTGTTAAATATTATTTATTATTAAATAGTGGTTATAATTCTCAAGATTCAGGTTTAATAATTGTTGATCTACTCGAATCAGAGGAAGATACTAAACTTGCTAAAGTAGTAAATGAAATTACTGCTCCAAACATGAAACCTAGTGCCGATCCTCGTGGTTTGAATAGAGCTGATATTATAGCTAAACCTGTAATCACAGACCTAACAGGAACTGATAATTATGAAGCTATTTACTTTGGCGACTCATTTGGTCAAATATGGAAAATTGATCTAACTCGAGATGCTATTAGAAAGAGAATTGCATGCTGGGGTCAAACAACCTGTGGCTCTGTAGACAACTCTGAATTTAACCCTCAACCTAGAGTTATCTTCAAGGCTGTTGATTCTAATGGTGTAGCTCAACCAATTACTACAGAACTTTCAATTGGTTTCCACTTCTCTGGTATAGGTATAATATTCGGAACAGGTTCTTATGACCTTGACGTTGATGGTACCGTTGCATCATTAGCATACAACTCTGCTCAAAGCGTGTATATGATCCGTGATATGGCAGATGATAGTTCTGTTAACTCAAGTATGCGTACAATTGAAAGATGTAGTAGTGCTTCAAGTACTGCACCAAGTTGTATTTTACAATTAAAATATGGTACTAATGATGAAGGAAAATATGTTTATACTGTTCCAAACGACTCTGTATCAGAAAACATCAATAGAGGTTGGGTGTTAGACTTAGATTTAGGAACTGGTGAACGTGTAACAATCTCTCCTTTAGTTGTTCATCAATACTTACACATCAGTGCAACTACTCCTGATGTAACAGGAACATGTACAGGTGGTGGTACAAGTAGAATGATTACATTTAATAACTGGAGAGGCCAAGAAATCGTTTCAGAAGAAGAACGTACTCCTTGGTTAGCAACTGGGTTAAGCTTAATAACAATTGACGGTGTTCAATATGCTGTTATGACAGGTGACGCAGGTTCTTCTCCAACCGAAAAATATGTTAACCCTCCTGTTTTACCAAAACGAATGGAGAATCCGTTAATTATAAATACTTCTTGGCTAAAACTTCACTAATACTAACGTTTATAGTGAAACACAGTTAAAAACAAGATGTAACAAACTAACATAGATGAAAAGCCTCTTAAACGAGGCTTTTCTTTTACTACAAATTAAAACAATTTAATATGTTTATCACAAATATTACAAATTTTTAAATTTTGATGTATAATTACAAAAGTTAATTTTTGGCACTAAATGAGAATATAATGTTACAACTATCTTATTTATTACATCATCACCATCATCAATCCTAAAATCTTTCAGGAGGATGATGCTTTTGGAAGATTAACACTTCCAAGAAGCCAAAGAAGATTACATTGACCCTTGGAAGATTTGCTACCAGGGGTTTTTATATTTATTAGAGGTTAAATTTTAAATGTCTAGCAAAAAATTTCGTATTGCAATGCAAAAATCTGGTCGTTTAAGTACTGAGACCACAAACTTATTAAAGAGTTGCGGTTTAAAGATCAATAAGAGAGAAGACCGTTTAATCGCTCATGTAGAAAATATGGAAATTGATATCCTAAGAGTTCGTGATGACGATATTCCAGGTTTAATCATGGACCATGTTGTTGATTGGGGTATCGTAGGTCAAAACGTTCTAGAAGAAACAATGCTAGAAAGAATGAACGAAGGTTTACCAGTTGGCTACACTGAAGTAAGAAAACTAGACTTTGGTGACTGTCGTTTATCTCTTGCTATCCCTGTTGAACAAGAATGGAAAGGCGTAGAGAGCTTAAACGGAGGTAAGATTGCTTCAACATACCCTAACCTAACAAAGCGTTACTTAGACCAAAAAGGTGTTTCATTCAAGAACGTATTATTAACAGGCTCTGTAGAAGTAGCTCCTCGTGCAGGTTTAGCGGATGCAATCTGTGACTTAGTAAGTTCTGGTGCTACATTAGAAGCAAACGGTTTAAAAGAAGTTGAAGTAATTTACAAGTCAACTGCGGTATTAATTCAAAGAGATCAAGAATTATATCCAGAAAAACAAAAGATTGCTGAAACTTTAATTAAGCGTATTGATGGCATGATGGAAGCTCACGGTAGCAAATATATTATGTTACACGCACCAAAAGATAAGGTTAAAGAAATTACAGCATTATTACCTGGAGCTGAAAATCCAACATTAGTTGAATTATCAGGAAATCCTACTCACGTTGCATTACACGTCGTAGCTAGAGAAACTTTATTCTGGGAAACAATGGAAAAACTAAAGGACTTAGGCGCAAGTTCAATTTTAGTGTTACCAATTGAAAAGATGTTACGTTAATAAATAAAAGCGAAGGACTTACAAACAATGAGAATTGTCAATTGGAAAGATTTAAGCGCAAAGGAACAAAAAGAAGTTCTATTACGCCCTGCTACTTCTGACGATGGTTCAAAGAAAATGCTCGTTGCAGATATAATCAACAACATTATTGAAAATGGTGATGTTGCTTTAAAGGAATATTCTGTAAAATTTGATAAGTTAGAAAGCGATCATATCAAACTAACTGAAGAAGAAATCAAAGCAGCATGCGATAAAGTGCCTGAAGACTTAAAACAAGCACTTCAAAACGCATACAATAACATTTACAAATTCCATGAAGCTCAAATTCCACAAGAAATTGTGGTTACAACTCAAAATGGTGTTACATGTGAATTACATACTCATCCAATTGATAGCGTTGGTTTATATGTTCCTGGTGGCAGTGCTCCGTTAGTAAGTACTGTATTAATGCTTGCAATACCAGCAAAGATTGCTAAATGTCCAAAGGTTATCCTTTGCTCACCTCCTCCAATTGCTGACGCAATTGTATATGCTGCAGATCTATGTGGTGTAACTGAAATCTTTAGTGTTGGTGGAGCTCAAGCTATTGCAGCAATGGCTTATGGAACTGAAACAATACCTAAGGTTAACAAAATTTTTGGACCTGGTAACTCTTTTGTAACTGAAGCTAAAAAACAAGTTAGTGCAGACTTTAGAGGAGCAGCGATAGACATGCCTGCAGGTCCTTCTGAAGTTTTAGTTATTGCTGACGAAACTGCTAATCCTGCTTTTGCTGCATCTGATTTATTATCACAAGCAGAACATGGTCCAGATTCTCAAGTAGTATTACTATCTACAAATCCGAATTATGGTAACGAAGTATTAGCTGAAGTTGAAAAGCAAGTTGCTCTATTATCAAGAGAAGATATTGCAACTAAGGCTTTAGATAAAAGTATTGCAATTGTGTGTTCTTCATTAGAAGAAGCATGCGAAATTTCAAATATGTATGCTCCTGAACACTTAATCGTTGAAACTAAAGAACCTAGAAAATTATTACCACTTTTAAGAAACGCTGGTTCAATATTCGTGGGGGCTTTTACTCCAGAATCTGTTGGTGATTATGCAAGTGGTACAAACCACACACTACCAACTTATGGTTATGCAAAAACAGCTTCATCTTTAGGTTTAGCTGATTATTTAAGAAGATATACAATACAAGAAGTTACTAAGGAAGGCATCGCTAACCTAAGTAACACTGTTGAGTTAATGGCAGATGCAGAAGGCTTAACCGCTCACAAGCGTGCTGTAACAATAAGAATGGATTACTTAAAGGAGAATAAATAATGTTTTCTCTTGCTGATTTAGCAACAAATACTGTTAAAAAAATCACTCCATATTTATCCGCTAGACGAATTGGAGGTAGAGGTCATACATTTTTAAATGCTAACGAAGCTCCAAAGAGTGCTGCATATTTACTTAACTCTTTAAGTTTAAATAGATATCCTGAATGTCAACCTCCTGAACTAATCGAAGCATATGCCGATTATGCAAAGGTAAATGAAGAAAGAGTACTAGTATCTCGTGGTAGTGATGAATCAATTGGATTACTAGTAAGAACATTCTGTGAAAGCGGCAAGGATGCAATATTAATTTGCCCTCCTACCTATGGCATGTACTCAATTAGTGCTGATACTGCAGGTGTTGAAACTGTTGAAGTTCCTCCTTTAGATGACTTTCAACCTGACGTAAATGCTATTAAGGATGTTTTTGAAAGTGGTAAGAGCATCAAGGTTTTATTCCTATGCTCTCCAAACAACCCAACAGGAACTGTGTTAGACCAAAATTTATTAAAAGAAATTTTAGATTTTACTAAAGATAAATGTTTAGTAGTTGTAGATGAAGCTTATATTGAATTTTGCCCAGAAGCAACAGCTTTACCACTACAAGAAAAATACAATCATTTAGTAATAACTCGTACTTTATCCAAAGCATTTGCTTTAGCAGGTATTAGATGTGGTTTCACTATAGCAGATCCGGAAGTTATCAAAATGATGCTTAAGGTTATTGATCCATATCCAATCTCAGACCCTGTAGCTCAAATAGCTTGCCAAGCTTTAAGTAAAAACGGTCTTTCAATTTTACAAGACAGAATTGTAGAATTGAACGACAGAAAGGCGCGTTTTATTGATGCTATTAAAAACTTAAACTTTGTAGATGAAATTTTTGCAGATAAAGCTAACTACATCCTTGTAAGATTTAAAGACGGTCCAGAAATCTTTGACAGCTGTGTAAGAAAAGGAATCATTCTTCGTGATTTTCACACTAAACCAAGACTAAAGAACTGTATAAGAATCACAATTGGTAGTGAGCAAGAAATGAATGAAGTAATAGAACTTCTACAATCTTTAAATAAATAATCTTTAAATATATTAAAGGTGAGAATAGTATTACTCACCTTTAACTTTTTTTGGAATAGAATAATGAATAAATACCTTTTTATAGATCGTGATGGAACTTTAATAGAAGAACCTATTATTGACAAGCAAGTAGATTCATTCGAAAAACTTGTATTTGAACCATTTGTAATATCATCTTTAAAGAAACTACAAGATGATGGTTTTAAATTAGTAATGGTTACAAATCAAGATGGTTTACATACTCCAAGTAATCCATATGATAAATTCATCGGTCCTCATAAATTAATGCTAGACATATTTGCATCTGAAGGTGTTTATTTTGATGAAGTTTTAATATGTCCTCACTTCCCTCATGAAAACTGCGAATGTAGAAAACCAAAAACTAAGCTTGTTGAAAAATATTTAGTTGACGGTGCTATTGATAAAGCTACAAGTTACGTAATTGGAGACCGTGATACAGATGTTCAGCTTGCTCAAAACATGGGTATCACAGGTATAAAATACAACAGAGAATCAAACTGTTGGAAGGACATTTTAAAGCAATTAGAAAATCCTCCACGTGTTGCTCATATTGAAAGAAACACTAATGAAACAAAGATCTCTATTGATGTTGATTTAGACCACAGTGGTAACAACGAAATCAGTACAGGTTTACCATTCTTCGATCATATGCTTGACCAGATTGCAACTCACGGTGGAATATCATTAAAAATTAAAGCAATTGGAGATCTTCATATCGACGAACACCACACCGTTGAAGATATAGGCATTGCTTTAGGTACTGCAATATTAAAAGCTCTGGGGAATAAGCGTGGTATCGGAAGATTCGGTTTCTGCTTAAGTATGGATGAAGTACAAGCAAAGATTGAAGGTTTACCAGATGATTCAATTATGAATCATGAAGTTGCTTGCTCAATGGATATATCTGGCAGACCATATTGTACATTTAGCTGTGATGCTCAATTCCAAAGAGAAAACATAGGTGAGTTCTCATGTGAAATGGTACCTCACTTCTTCCATTCATTAAGCTATGCATTAGGTTTAACATTACACCTAAAAGTTAGCAATGGTAATACTCATCATCAAGTAGAAGCTTTATTTAAAGCATTTGGTAGAGCTTTAAGAACAGCTCTTAAAAAAGAAGGTAATGAATTACCTTCAAGTAAAGGAGTTTTATAAGATATGCAAAAGGTTACAATAATTGATACAGGTTGCGCAAACCTATCATCTGTTAAATTTGCTTTTGATAGATTAGGTGTTGAATGTACTGTAAGTGCAGATGAAAAGATTATTAATACTTCTGATAAACTTATATTACCTGGTGTTGGGACTGCTGTTGCTGCGATGAAAAATTTAAAGGAAAGAAATCTTCCTGAGATTATCACAAATTGCAAACAACCAATACTTGGTATTTGCTTAGGTATGCAAATGCTTGCTCAAAGTTCACAAGAAAAAATGAACAGCGAAGAAGTACAAGACATTAAATGCTTAGGCATAATCAATGGTCAAGTAAAACTAATGCAAGTAAAGAATAACCCTCTACCTCACATGGGTTGGAACCAAGTGTTCTTTAAAAATGATTGTCCATTATTTAAGGATATCAACAACGGTTCATATTTCTACTTTGTACACTCATATGCATTAGAAGTTACAGAACATACAATTGGAACATGTAACTACGAAAACGACTTCAGTGCTATCGTAAACAAAGACAACTTCTTTGGTACTCAATTCCATCCTGAAAAGTCAGGAAAGGTTGGGGCTAAACTATTAGAAAACTTTATTAAAATGTAAGGACAATTTTCATGATTATCCCAGCAATTGATTTAATCGACGGTAAAGTAGTTCGCTTATTCCAAGGCGACTATAATCAAAAAACAGAATACAGTGCAAACGCTCAAGATCGCTTTAACTTATACGTTGAAGAAGGAGCAAAGTTCTTACATTTAGTTGACTTAGATGGAGCCAAGGACACTTCAAAACGCCAATTATCTGTTATCTCTAAGTTAATTGAAAACACTCCTGTTCCAATTGAAATAGGCGGAGGAATAAGAACTCGTCAAGATGTTGAAGACCTAATTAAGATTGGTGCAGAAAGAGTGGTAATTGGTTCTACAGCTGTTAAAGAACCTCAAATCGTGAAGGAATGGATGAATGACTTTGGGGCTGAACATATTGTTTTAGCTTTAGATATTAACATTGACCCTATATCAAAAAAGAGATTCATTGCGGTTAAAGGATGGCAAGAAAACAGTTCAACAACAATTGAAGAACTAATTAATGATTTTAAAGAAGTTAACCTAAAGTACGTTCTATGTACTGATATCAGTCGTGACGGTACTTTAAAAGGTTCAAATTGCGAATTGTATGCGGACCTAAGCAAGACATTTCCTGAAATAAAGTTCTTAGCATCAGGTGGTATTGGTTCATTACAAGATGTTGCTGACGTTAGAGACAGCGGAGCAAGTGGCATTATCTTAGGCAGAGCTTTATTAGAAGGTAAATTCACAGTTAAGGAGGCTATCCAATGTTGGCCAAACGCATAATCCCATGCTTAGATGTTAAAGACGGTGTCGTTGTAAAGGGAATTCAATTTAGAAACCATGAAATAATGGGTAGTATTGTAGATCTTGCAAAAAGATACGCTGAAGAAGGTGCTGATGAATTAGTATTCTATGATATCACAGCTTCTAGTGACGCAAGAGTTGTTGATAAAAGCTGGGTTAAAAAGGTAGCAGAAGTTATTGATATTCCTTTCTGCGTTGCAGGTGGCATTAAAAGTATAGATGACGCTAAATTAATACTTGAATATGGCGCAGACAAAATATCAATTAACTCCCCTGCTCTAGCTGACCCTACTTTAATCTCAAGACTAGCTGATAGATTTGGTGTACAGTGTGTGGTATGCGGTATCGACTCATACTATGATGCAAATACAGATCGTTATTTAGTAAAGCAATATACAGGCGATGAAACCAAAACTCTTGTAACAAACTGGACTACTCCTGATTGGGTTCAAAAGGTACAAGAAATGGGATGTGGCGAAATTGTTTTAAATATGATGAACCAAGATGGTATGCGTCAAGGCTATGACTTAAAACAATTAGACGTGATTCGTCCATTATGTAAAGTACCTTTAATTGCATCTGGTGGCGCAGGAACTATGGAACACTTTAAAGATGGTTTCTTAACTGCTAACGTTGACGGTTGCTTAGCTGCTTCAGTATTCCACAAGGGAATTATCCATATCCCTGAATTAAAGAGCTATTTACGTAATGAAGGAGTAGAAATTCGTGACTAAGTTTAATTTCACTGTAGACGATTTAGCTTGGGAAAAATGTAACGACATGATACCTGTTATAGTACAGAACTATTTAACAGGGGTTGTACTAATGCAGGGTTTTATGAATAAGGAAGCATTAAATAAAACCTTAGAGATTGGTAAAGTTACATTCTTTAGCAGAACTAAAAATAGATTATGGACAAAGGGTGAAGAATCTCATCACTATTTAAACCTAATTGATATTACATGTGACTGTGATAAAGACTGTTTGTTGATTGCTGCAGACCCTATTGGTCCAACATGTCATAAAGGCACAGAAAGTTGCTTCGATGGTCACTTACCATTAGCTACATCTAATATCGCTGCATATAAAACAAATAAAGAAGAAAATAACGATATTATTAAAACTATCGATAACTTTAATAACGATTCTTCTATTGAGAATGCTGCAGCTATGCTAAAATCTGTTTTAAATCTATTACAAAGCAAAGATATTAACTTAGCAGATGTTGACAAATTAGTTAAGTAATTTAAAAGACGTATAAACATAAGGCTTGCAATCGCAAGCCTTATTCTTATTCACATATACTAAAAATTACTTCTTAGAATCTGCTGATATCTTAGCTAATATTTCTTTTGAAGATTTTCTTAGCTTAGCTATATTATTCTTTACTCTTGCTCTATAGAATGATGAATTAACTCGAGTTTTAGGAGTAACAATAGTAGGTTTATTAACAATCTTATTTCTACTATACGCAACTTCTTTTCTTACATCATTGCATAAATTAGGAGTTGTTTTTATTCCAGCGAATACTTTTATGTCTTCACAGATTTCATTTGAGTAATTTAATTTCTCATTTGCTGATACTTGCTTTAACAATTTAACGCATGAAGAAGCACATACTGAAATTAAACCACTTTCATCACTATATGCTCTAGGAGTACCATCTGATTCGCTTGTATCGAATACTACACTCCAATGAGAATAATCACCGTTAGCTTTTGGTAAATGGAAGTTAATATCATATGGAGAACCATTAAATAAAACTAACCAACGTTCACCATTATTACTGCGATCACCAATATCAAGCATAAATACTTGAGCAACTGGAGACTGCCAATCTGTTTCAACTAACGGATAGCCATTTGGATGATACCAATTAACTTCATGGTTTACACCAGGAACAATCTTGTAGGTATCTCCTTTTAAATGAAGTTCTGTAAATACCTTTGAACTTAAACGTATAGATATCAATAGCTTAACAAACTTAAATAGATTAAGTTTTTCAGAATCTAATTTCCAATTATGCCATGAGATTTCATTATCCTGACAGTAAGCGTTATTGTTACCACCTTGAGTTCTAGAAATTTCATCACCAGCAAGTAAATGAGGAATACCTTGTGATAATAAGATTGTAGCTAACATATTACGTTTAACTTGGGCTCTCTTCTTTAAGATTCGAGGATTAGTTGTAACCCCTTCTTCACCCCAGTTACATGACACATTATTATTAGTACCGTCTGAATTATTTTCACCGTTAGCTTCATTATGACGACTGCTATAGCTAACAACGTCTTCTAATGTAAAACCGTCATGATACGTAACAAAGTTTACTGAACTATTGATTGAACGATAACTCTTAGGATATAAGTCTCTTGAACCTAATAATCTTGTAGCAAACTCGCCCATACAACCTAAATCACCACGCCAGAACGAACGCACTGTATCACGATATTTATCGTTTTGTTCACTCCAAGCTGGAGGGAATTGGCCAACTCTATAACCATATCCACCGATATCCCACGGTTCGCCGATTAAGATACACTTACTGATAATTGGATCTGCATTCACAGCCTTAAAGAAAGTACCATGTGTTTCAAATGAATTGAATACATATGGAGTTGTTTCTCTTGCAACAGTTACAGCTAAGTCAAATCTAAAACCATCAACTTGCATTTCTGTTAACCAATACCTTAAAGAATCTAAAACAATCTTTAAACCTACTTCACTAGATGTATTAAAGCTGTTACCACAACCTGTTACGTTAGTTGAAGCTTTGTAGTTAATAGTATTATCTAAATGACGTTCATAAACATAGTAGTTTTTATTATCAAAACCTCTAAATGAAACGTTAGGACCACCATAACCACCTTCAGCTGTATGGTTGTAAACAACATCTAGAATTACAGCAATACCTGCACGGTGTAATTCTCTAACCATTGTCTTAAATTCAGTTAGAGAATCCTCTATAGCTAAAGATGGTTCTGGAGCCATATATGAAATTGGGTTATATCCCCAGTAATTTGTTAGCCCCATATCGATTAAACGAGATTCACTCATCTTTGCATAGATAGGAAGGAATTGAATTGCAGTTACCCCTAATTCCTTAAGATACTTAATAACTTCAGGATGAACCATACCTAGGTATGTACCTCTAAGTTCTTCTGGAATACTTGGTAATAACTTAGTAAATCCTTTTACATGAGTTTCATACAGAATTACTTTATCTCTAGTAATATTAGGTTTTTCTACGCCTTGCCAATCAAACTTATCAGAAGTAACAACTGACTTACTAATAAACTTTGCATTATCGTGTAAATATAATTGATAATCCCAAATAACTGGACGATTTAATTTCTTTGCATAAGGGTCAATTAATAACTTTGAAGCATCAAAGCAATACCCTTTGTCAGGATCATTAGGACCGTCAACACTATAAGCGTATAATTGCCCTTCTTTAACATTAGTAATAAAACCGTACCAAACACCTTCTTTCTTTTGTTCAAGTTTTATTCTTGTAATTTCTTTTTCGTTGTTATCAAATAAAACAACATGAACTCCTGTTGCTTCTGGAGCCCATACACTAAAATTACAGCCCCCATCACGCAAAGAGCCCCCTAGAGGGGACTCAGTGCCTGACATGAGCTTAAAAAGCTCAGTGTTCATATATTATTAATCTCCAATTCTCTTGATAAATAGAGTAGCTAGAGGTGGTAAATTAAGAACGATAGAGTGATATTGACCATGCCATGACTCATCAGTAGCAGTAAATGTTAAGCCACCAACGTCATAA
>ERZ808026.140-NODE-140-length-14548-cov-3.384908_pt1 | contig 14548 bp, 11 predicted proteins | sample MGYA00380182_ERZ808026 | MGnify/ENA primary metagenome ERZ808026 (study PRJEB31490, sample SAMN06133376) | cow dung metagenome | isolation source: H9 | host: cow | place: China: Chengdu | collected 2015-05 ... | reverse complement strand
CAAAGAAAAAGAAGAGCAGTTGACAGAGAAATATACGAAAGATTTTATAGCGAATGCAAAAGAATTTATGGCGCATATTTCTGTAGTGAAGGATGCTAAGATAGCAAAAGAAGCAGGTGCCTGCTGTATGCACGATGTTACAGAAGGCGGTGTGTATGGAGCTTTATGGGAGATGGCATCCGCATCAGATCTTGGTGTGGAAGTGGAATTAAGAAAAATTCCAATTCGACAGGAAACAGTGGAAATCTGTGAATTCTTTGATTTGAATCCGTACCAGCTTATTTCCAGTGGATCCATGCTCATTGCTTGTGATAATGGGCACAGTCTCGTGGAACATTTGGCAAAGAAAGGCATTCACAGTGCAGTAATCGGCAAATTTACAGATAATAATGATAAGATTATTATCTATGATGAAGACGAAACACGTTATCTGGAACCGCCAAAGACCGATGAATTGTATAAAGTCAATTTTTTGGAGGATAAATAGTATGAATGATTTGAAACAGAAAATTTTGACGATTATGGAAAAGAACAGTAAAGTGACTGTTCAGGATCTGGCGATTCTTCTGGGCGATACAGAAGAAAATATTTCCAGAGCAATTTTTGAAATGGAACAGGATAAGGTGATTTGTGGTTACCATACATTGATCAATTGGAATAAAACAAACAATGAAAAAGTAATCGCAATGATCGAGGTGCGTGTGACACCGCAGCGTGGACAGGGATTTGATAAGATTGCAGAACGTATTTACAATTTCAGTGAAGTAAATGCGGTATATCTTATTTCTGGAGGCTATGACCTTATGGTTATGCTGGAAGGTCATACATTGCAAGAAGTAGCGATGTTTGTTTCCGATAAATTATCCCCATTGGATTCGGTTTTAAGTACAGCAACTCATTTTGTATTGAAGAAATATAAAGAACATGGAGTGAAATTAACAAATAATACGAAAGCAGAAAGGTTAGCTATAATGCCATGAGAAATCCATTGTCAGAAAAAGTAGTAAAAATCAAACCGTCAGGAATACGTAAGTTTTTTGATATTGCATAGGGTCTATATAGAGACCTTGTGCTGCATCTGATAACATTGACATATTTGCTACTTTAGCGGCTTCTATTTGTACTTCTGCTACATCTTTCGCTATATCTTCTTGATAATATGTAGCTACTAAATCTAAATCAGATATAATTAATCCTTCTACGATTTGCTTTCTTAAATAAACTAATGATACTCTTAAAAATGCATATGCATTAGCAGGAGTATGTTTTGAAATAACTTCTATATATTGTTTAAGCTCTTTAGAATCACTAGCCAATTTGTTATAATAAGGGTCTATAAATCCAGCATGCCATCTTTCTTTACCTGTCTTAGGATCTTTATACATTGGCATATCTTCTACATAGAATCCGCTGACAAATAGCAGACCGTCTTTGTGCAGAGAGTGCGCGTATGTCGGCATGTCCTGAAGCAGGATGTTCCTGTTGATGTTCGCCAGAAGGACATCGTAGGTGTTGCGTTGGAGAAGAGATGCATCTCCGCAATAGGTCTCGATGACCTTTCCTACCTTGTTGGCACGTGCGTTATCATATGCGGAGATTGCGGCAACCGCGTCGATGTCGATGCCGTATACCTTCGCTGCCTTCATCTTTGCGGCAAGAATAGCCAGAATTGCAGTTCCGCATCCCATGTCCATTACCACCTTGCCCTTGACGGCCTCTTCATTCTGGAGAAGAGCGCGACACATCATGTATGTTGTCTGGTGATGTCCCGTTCCGAATGCCATCTTAGGGTCAATGGTGATGTTGAATCGAGTGCGCTTCAGGCCTTCATGGAATGACGCCTTGATCGTGCACTTTTCGTCAACTACGATAGGGGAGAACTGACTCTCCCACACCGCATTCCAGTTGACTGCAGGCATAAGGTTAGCCGAGAAATCCACTTCGAATCCCAATCCTTCAAGACCTCCGAGGACAACCTTGAGCATCTGTGCGTCATAAAGTTCCTTCTGGATATAGCATTTCAAATAAGGGTCTTCCGCAGTGAACGATTCGAATGGAAGTTCACTGATCTCAGCTGTCACAATATCAGCATTTTCCTCGCTGAAAGGAGTAATCTTTACAGAAACTTCAATATATTCCTGACTGTTCATATCTGTCTTTAATTTGTCTGTTCAACATTAGGCTGCACGCCAGTGGCAGGGTCTGAGGATATTTCAGTCTGCTCCTTACCCTCTCCTTCAGCTGCCGCTTCCTCAGCTGCTGCCGCAGCCTCTTCTTCTTCAAGCTTCTTCTGCTCCTCCTCAGAGAGAGCCTCAAGCTGCTGATCCACAGCCCTGACATAGTTCGTCTTTCTCTTGAACTCGTTTACGGAGTCAAGATTGTTGTCTTTTATCGCAGCGTCTACGCCCTTGCGGAAAATGTCCTTGATCGATTGTACAAGGTTGACCTTAGTCTCATCGATAACAGATGAGAACGCAGGGACATCGGCATTCTTGTATTTAGGTTTTCCTATCTTGAACTTCCAGTTGTCAAAGTCTTCTCCATAAATGTCCAGACCAAGCTTTATCAGGAATGGAGACTTGATCAGTGATGCGTGGTATTTGAATGACATGTCAAGATTCTGAATGCCGCTCAGTGCCAATGTGTATCTGTCCATCTTTATGATGAACGGGAAGATTTCTACAGTGCTGTTCGAGATAATGCCCTCGACAGACATGTGTTCGATGTGGCCTTCCTTCTTGTTCTTGAACAGGAGTTTGCGCGCAAATGATTTGTACATCGGACTGTCCTTTATTGCAAGGTCGTCGCCGGTAATCCTCATTATTCCGTTTATGCTTGGAGTGAGGATGTTCATGTTGGTGTCAAGCTGCGCCGTGGCGGCAATCTCGCAGTTCAGTCTGCCGTAGAAAGACTTGAGTATAGGCATAAGTGTGTCCACCGCCGGCATAAGTGAAATCACGTTTTCGGCAGTGATGTCATCGAACTGAATGTTGAATCCAGTCTTGATGTCCTTCTTGCTGCGTGTTGCATAGAATCCATCGAAGCTGATGTCACCGAAGTTTGAAACTGCAGAAGTGTTTGTTATCTGCAGACATCTCTCCTTCATTATTGCATTGGCAGTGAGTTTTTCAATAGCGAGGTCAGAGTACTTGATGTTTCTGGCATCCAGTCTTATGTCTGCATTGAGATTAGCCGGCACGACAAGCAGGGTGGATGATTCCGCCGCCAGTGCAGTCGTGTCTGACGCAATCAGTTCCATGTATTCTTCGTCAGAAACATCAGTGAGGCTTTCGTCGACTGCTTCAGGGTTGAATCGTGAACCTAAGGTGTAGGCTTTCAGAAGTTCATTGGCATCGATGCCGTTTGAGGTAATGTCAACGTCAAGATTGAGCATGTTCCTTCCTCGGCCGCTCAGGATCTTCTGAATGCCGGTCAACGCTCCTTTCGCTGCCAGTTCTGACTTGCCTGCCTTGATTCCGAGGGTGTCTATACGTACCTGATTGTTGTTGAAGTATCCTTCGAATCCCTGGAGAGTATTCCTCAACGGGAAGAGAGGAGTCATCAGCATTCCCTTGTCAATGGCAATCTTGCCATTAAGATCCCACTCGCGGAAATATTTGGCGAAGGTCTCGTCAAGTCTGAAGTTGATGTCCTGCTTCTTGAAATCATCTTCCTTGAGCCACTCCGGCATCGCTTTGCCTCCTCTGCCATTCATTTTGGCAGCATGGAGCAGAAGAGAATCCTTGGATACTTCAGGGTATTTCCTGGCAAGAGAATCAATGTAGGCCTTGACTCTCTGTCTCCTTTCGATCGTATTCATGGTGGCATCGGCTCCTACAGTCGCATTTGATAGAATGATTCTGTTCATATCATCCTTCATGAAAATGGACTTGTTGCGGCTGGTGAACGTCAATACAGGAATCTTAGGGTTGTCCCTTTTCGGGAGTATCTGGAATCCGTTATCGCTGCCGTTGATTCCGATGACCATTCCCGTATTGTCCGCAAGAATCAGTCTTCCGGCACTGAGTCTGCCACCGAACCTGTGTACTCTGCTGGTGTCTTTGTCGTAGTCTGCAGAGTTCATGGCACTCAGCTGAAGCTGCTTGCCTGCGACTTTCATTGTGCCCATAGTGACGTCTGTACTGTCGACCAGGCACTTAAGAGCAAGCATCCTGAATGTCTTGCCGCTCTTGGACTTCTTCTCTTCAGGGCTGAGGCTTATGTCTGCCTTGCTTATATAGGCCTTCAATGTGTCCTTCGGCGCTGCGACATCAATATCCTGCGCAGTGATGCGTCCTGTGACGTCTGCATCCGAGAATCTGTTCATGTCCATCTGCGACAGGAGAATGTTTCCTTTAATCTCGGCCAGAAGCTTGCCTTTTGCACTTATCTCAAGACTGTCAGGGAGCATTGTTGCCAATGAATCCAGCAGTACATCCATGTTTCCATCGATATATACCTTAGGGTCGTTGCAAAGCAGGTCAGAAACGCTTCCGCTTACTTTGAGTTCAGCACCTTTGGCGCATATCTCAGCCTTCATCTTATCCACGTTGAGCCTTCCCTCGGAATCCGTTGACGCGTCGGCTGCCAGCTCAAGAGCTATTCTTTCAGGGATGCCTTTGTATGAAATGCCTGAATCCGGAATTCTGAAAGACGCCGTGATTGCTGGCAGTCCATCTTCTCCGAAGATGTAGTCTCCGACTGCTGTGGCGTGGAAATCAATGATTGCATCCGTGGTTATGTTCCTTGCTTCCGGAACTATATTTACAACCAGTCCCTTGATTACGTCGCTTATCCTGCAGCTGTCGATACCTGCCTTGACGTCCATTCCCAGTCTGTCGTCATGGATGGATACTTCTCCGGAGGCGCTCATCGGGATTTTGGCAATATCAGCAGTCAGACTGTTGATGTTTATTGTCCTGCCTGCTCTGCCAGGCATTGTCACCTCGCCGTTTATCTCTATAGGAATTGCAAATCTTCCAAGTCCTCTGAGTGCAGCAAATGTCTTGGCACTGGCTGACATCCTGACCTTCCTGTTCCTCTCGCTTATACCAAGGTGGTCCAGTCCGAATGCAAGTGTGTCTCCCTTCATCCTTCCTGCAGCGAAAAGGCTGTCAATTCTGAATCCTATTCTGCTGTTCTTTACTTTTCTTGTGTTCAGCCTGCCGTTGAATCCCATCTGCTTCAGATTGATCAGGGCGGCGAGTGTGTCACTGTTGTCGGTGTAGACGATTCTAGGATTTCCGTTGAGGCGGATCTTTCCGAGCATGATGGCAGGAAGTCCGGAACTTGTTGTGTCTTCTGGTTCATCCTCATCATCTCCCAGCTTGAATATATCCCAATTCGCTCTTCCGCTTGTATATTGATGAGCGTGAATTCTAGGTCTTGAGAGCTCGACATATGGGATTCCTATCTTTCCTGTCAGGAGAGCTCCAAGCCTCACGCTTGCGGTGAAGCTTTCAAATGAAGCAAGGGTGTCGGAAATCTCTCCGCATCCGCTGGTATACAGCAGGCCTTTTGCGCCGACTTTTTCGTCTTCATCGAATCTGTCAGCAGGGTATGTGATGACAAAGTCTTCCATACTGAGGCTCGCACTCGGGAAGCGTCGGAACATTGACAGCTCGACCTTTCCGAAACTGAGCTCACCATCGATGAACTCAGCAGCAATCCTGTTGACCAGACCTGTGAGGGCGGATGAGGTAAGAAAAATCTCAAGAGCCGCGAGAATGACAAGCCAGATGCCTACGATCCAGCCTACCCATTTTGCAACCTTCTTCATTATATTTCCTTTCATTTTAGAATCGTATAAAACATACAAATATAATAAATTATTGATATCATCGTGCAAACATTTTTGTTGCATAAGAATGAAGTATAGATTAAATTTGCATTGTTAAAGAATTGAACGATGGATACTCCTTTTGTATATGACCGTTTTGTGACGGGAAAGAATTTCATAGGCAGGAAAACAGAATGCACCATATTGTCAAATCTGCTTGAATCAGGTGAGCATGTTTATCTGTATGGACGTCCCAAGTCCGGCAAGATGTCAATCGTGCAGCAGGCCCTTTTCAACAGGAGGATGTCAGGAAGACAGTTTATGGTGGCTCATGCCAGTCTTTCCAATGTAAGGAACCTTGAACAGTTCCTTCTGAAGTTCGGAACGGCTGTCATCAAGGCAGTCGCTTCGACTGCGGGCGAATATGAGTCGCTGATTGTCAAATATCTTGAGGGGACACATTTCGTGTTCGACAGAAGCCGTTTCGCTTCGTGTGATGAGGTCGTGTCTCTGAACTGGACTCCAGATATGAATGACGTATACAAGATGATACGACTTCCTCAAAGGATTGCGGAAGAGAAGGGGAGAGCGTACTATGTTATCCTTGAGGATTTCCAGAATCTGATGCTTGCAGACGAATATGATGACGTTTTCAAGCTTATGGAGGAGATGTTCCGTGAGAGGAACAGGATGCAGCAGGCCTCGGCGTCGTTCGTGATCACAGGTTCGCAGGTCAATGCAATGAAATATATATTTGAGGAGAAGAAGTATTTCTATCGTCTGGTGGAAAAGATCGGAATGAGTCCGGTAGACGACAGGGAGATCATAGAATATATCGTCAAGGGATTCATGGTGAGCGGAAAGGTGATCGAAAGGGATCTTGTCCTCGGAGCCTGCAAGCTTTTCCGTGGAGACATGTGGTATCTCAATCATTTTACCTCCATATGCGACACGATGTCAAGAGGTTACATCAATGAGGGAATACTTATGGATGCATTGAGGACCATTATTTCCATCCACGAACCTCGCTTCTATGCCATTGTAAACGACCTTACTGACCATCAGCTCAGTCTTCTTCTTGCCATTCTCGACGGAGTCACAAGATTCAGTGCTTCAGAAGTCATAGAGAGATATCGCCTCAATTCGTCAGCGAATGTGCGAAGAGTCAAGGACGCTCTCAAGAAGAAGGAAGTGATCACGTTCAATGAGAAAGATGAACCGGTGATCATCGATCCTCTTTTCGAGTATTGGGTAAGCAATCATTTCTTTGAAAGGCGATGACAAGAAGGAAACTTACAGTGCTGACAGGCGCAGGAGTAAGCGCAGAAAGCGGCATAAGCACATTCCGTGACAGCGACGGACTGTGGGAAAATCATAGTGTTGAGGATGTTGCGTCCATTGAGGGCTGGTACCGTAATCCGTCCCTCGTTCTTGATTTCTATAATGCCAGAAGGGCCCAGCTTGCAGATGTGAGGCCGAATGATGCGCACAGACGCATTGCTGAACTGGAAAAGGATTGGGACGTCACTGTGGTCACTCAGAATGTGGATAATCTTCACGAAAGAGCAGGCAGTACGCGTATTATCCACCTGCATGGCGAATTGACCAAGGTCCGCCCTGAGAACTGCTGCAATGATATGGACGGTTTTTCCGAGAATGCTGTCTTTGATATAGGTACGGATTCCATTTCAATAGGGGATCTTGCTCCGAACGGATCCCAGCTCAGACCTCATATAGTGTGGTTCGGGGAGGCTGTTCCAAAGATAGATGCTGCAATTGATGCCGTGGAGGCAGCTGATGTACTGCTTATTGTCGGCACATCTCTGCAGGTTTATCCTGCTGCCGGACTATACAGATATGCGAAGACGGATACACCTATATATATTATAGATCCGAAAGATGTTCCTGTCAGAGACGGAAGGATTACCCATATAAAAGAGAAAGCCACCACTGGCATGGTGACTTTCAGGAATATTCTGGACTCTGAGTAGGATTTATTCCTCAGAAGTTATCTTGTCCATTCTTAGAAGAGCTGTGACTGCTGCAAACGTACAGTTTGTCCAGAATGATCTGTTGCTGTCGTGATATGGGGTTCTGAAATCCCATGTCGTCGGCATCTGACCATTACCCTTGTTCTGCACGATAGTCATGTTGTCTATGAGAGCCTTGGCCTTGGCAAAGGCAAGCTTGTCTCCTGTTTCTTCATAGAGATCAAGGAAGGCCATTGCCACGTTGTGCGCGCTGTGGTCGACCGGTTTCTGGTATTTGTACTGCTCGAACACGCATGGAGTAGCCATCATTCTCAGACCGTATTCGTTAGGAGTGGTATCCCAGAATGTGAACTGGTCTTCGCTCAGGCGGATGAGGTCGATCGCGTTGTTGAGGTCTTTTTCGCTTACTGTCTCCTTATTAAGAAGGTATGATGCGTATGGTGCTGCAGTACAGTTTGTAAGGTTCTCATATGGCTCAAGACCCATTACGTTCACGTCTTCGAACTGTCCTGTCATATTGAATGTCTCTACAGCGATCTCATCCATCCACTTTTCTCCCTTTTCTGTGATTACGTCGTACTTCGTGAGTCCGTACTGGTTGTGAAGGCGGAGGATGTAGTTGAGGAGAGGATGAAGCATGGCGCCGACCTCGTTTACAGGCTCTCCTGTGTTGAAGTCAATCTTGATAGGATATGATCCGTCCTCTCTCTGTAACTTGAGATATGTGTCAGCTATTCCTAGAGCGCGGTCGTAGTACATCTGTTCGCCGGTGTAGTCATATAGGTCGAGGAATGCGTGTCCGGCTGCGCAGGCTTCCAGTGTCATTGTCTTGCCCTGGTTCCAGTCTTCTTTTGAGAATCTGAGGTCGAGATAATAAGTAGGAGGGAAGAAAGCTAGAGGGCTGCCTTCCGGATGACTCATGTTTATAAGGAATGCGGCTGCGTTCTTTGCCATGGTTATTGCCTCTTCTGCGAGCATAGGGAACTCGCGGGCAACCATTACCTCATTGCGTACTGTCGCTCCGATGATCTTGCATGGATAGGTGTTGTAGTCGTATCCCATATCCGGGATTGTCTGTGTCTTCCAGCTCTGTACTGCCGGCATCATATGAATATAATATATGGCCATTCTTGCAGCATCCTTGTAGTCGCGTACGGCATCGTGATATGGGCCGCTGAACGGATAGTCCCTGAGGAACTTGCGTTCTCCTACCGTTGCGATGGTCTTGCCTTCGGAATCGATTGCCTCGACAGTGAGGACAACGTCGCCTGGGGTGATTTCATTCCAGATCGGGCTGAGCGGTGCTTTGGGAGTATCAGCTGTGAACGACCATACTGCGGTCGGGTTCTCCTTGACTGGCTTTACCGTGAATCTGTATGCAGACGCTCCTTCTGTTTCAGGGAAATCAAATGCCGGAGCATAGATGAACTTCTTTGCAAACTTGTTCCAGAATGGATTTCTGCCTTCGTATCCGGGGCGGATAGGCTGGAGGTACTCTTCTGCAGCTTGTGCGTTCAGAATATCTGTTTCTGTTAAAGTTTTGCAGCTGGTGAAAAATAGAGCTGCCAGAATCAATGGGGTTAAAATTCGTTTCATTATATTGATTATTAATAAGTTTGTCTGTAGAAGCCCGACTTTGGCAGAAGTGTTTTCATAGTTTGGAGCGACAAAGATAAACAAATTGTCCTAATATTAGGAATGTACTTGGAAATTAAAATTTTATGCGTATCTTTGCAGCCCTATAATGAAAAGGAGGTGATAAGAGTATGATTATAGTTCCAGTAAAGGATGGTGAGAGCATCGAGAAGGCTCTGAAGAAGTTCAAGAGAAAGTTCGAGAAGACAGGTGCAATCCGTGAGCTCCGCGCAAGAAAGACTTTCTTGAAGCCATCAGTAAAGAAGAGAATGCAGATGCAGAAGGCTATCTACGTTCAGCAGATGCAGCTCCAGGACGAGCAGTAATTTTTTTTGAAGATAATATTCACAGATTGTCAGGCCATGAAAAAGAGCTGAGTTCAGCCGCCTGCTGTCTAAAACTTTTAATATTTTAAGTTTTTATGTACGCAATTGTAGATATTGCAGGCCAGCAGTTCAAAGTTGAAGCTGGTATGGAAATCTTCGTTCACCGCCTTGCGGCTGAGAAGGATGCTGTTGTTGAGTTCGACAAGGTTCTTCTTATTGACGCAGACGGAGCAGTTAAGGTAGGTGCACCTTACGTTGATGGTGCTAAGGTTACAGCAACAGTTCTTGATGACACTTGCAAGGGCAAGAAGGTTCTTGTTTTCAAGAAGAAGCGTCGCAAGGGTTACCAGAAGTGTAACGGTCACCGTCAGTATCTTACTAAACTTCAGATCAATTCGATCGCTTAATTAATTGAGGAGGAATAATTATGGCACATAAAAAAGGCGTCGGTAGTTCCAAGAACGGTCGTGAGTCACATAGCAAACGACTCGGTATCAAGAAATATGGTGATCAGGCAGTAAAGGCTGGCAACATTATCGTTCGTCAGAGAGGTACTGTTCATAACCCAGGTCTGAATGTAGGAATGGGTAAGGACCACACTCTTTACGCGCTGATCGACGGAAGAGTAAGCTTCCGCAAGAAGGCTGACAACAGATCATATGTCTCGGTTCTCCCTTTTGAGAACTAAGACTCGGGATCTGATCAAAGAGATAGAGGACTGTTTACCCGAGTGGGTACGGTCCTCTTTTTTTCTGTAAACACTAAAAATACACAATATGCTTACACTCAAACTGCTTCGTGAGAATCCGGAATTCGTGATCGCGAAGCTCGCTGTAAAGAATTTTGATGCAAAGGAGATTGTTGAGAAGATCAACGATCTGGATCAGAACAGAAGGGCTCTTCAGGTAGAGCTCGACAGCTGCCTCTCAGAGCAGAAGAAGAAAGCTGCTGAGATCGGTGGTCTTATGAAGACTGGCAAAAGAGAAGAGGCAGAGGCTGTCAAGGCGGAAGTTGCTGCTCTCAAGGCGCGTTCTTCCGAAATTGAAAAGAAATCTCAGGAGAACAATACAGAGCTTGAGTCTCTTCTTGTTCTTCTTCCAAATATTCCATGTGATCAGGTGCCGGAAGGAAAGGGTGCTGAAGACAATGTAGTCGTGAAGTCTGGAAATGAAATTCCTGAGCTCGGCGAGAATTGCCTTCCACATTGGGAACTTGCAAAGAAGTATGACATCATTGACTTCGACCTTGGAGTAAAGCTTACAGGTGCAGGTTTCCCTGTATATAAAGGTAAGGGTGCAAGACTCCAGAGAGCCCTTATCAACTTCTTCCTTGATGCCAATACTGAGGCCGGATATCTTGAAGTTGAGCCACCTGTAATGGTAAATGAGGCTTCTGGCTTCGGTACAGGTCAGCTTCCTGACAAGGAAGGTCAGATGTATCACGCTACTGCAGATAACTTCTACCTTGTTCCGACCGCAGAGGTTCCTGTTACCAATATCTATAGAGATGTCATTCTCGGTAACAACGATTTCCCTGTGAAGATGACAGCCTATACTCCTTGCTTCCGTCGTGAGGCAGGTTCATACGGTAAGGATGTGAGAGGTCTTAACCGTCTCCATCAGTTCGATAAGGTTGAGATTGTACGTATTGAGAAGCCGGAAGAGTCATATGCGGCACTGGACGAGATGATCGCTCATGTAGAGGGTCTTGTGAAGTCTCTCGGACTTCCATACAGAATCCTCCGTCTCTGTGGCGGTGACATGAGCTTTACTTCTGCTATCACATACGATTTTGAGGTATACTCTGCGGCTCAGGGAAGATGGCTTGAGATCTCATCTGTGTCAAACTTTGAGTCATATCAGGCTAACCGTCTGAAGCTCAGATATAAGGATGCGGAGGGTAAGACTCAGCTTGCGCACACTCTCAATGGCAGCTCGCTCGCACTTCCACGTGTCGTGGCAGCTCTCCTCGAGAATAACCAGAAGGGTGACCGTATCGAAATTCCTGAAGCACTTCGCCCATATACAGGATTTGACTACATTGACTAAAGAAAAGACCATAATCGGCATAGACCCGGGAACAAATATACTGGGTTACGGAATCATACGTGTGGACTCAAAAGGTCCACACTATGTCGATATGGGAGTATTCGATCTCAGGAAGATCAAGGACCCTTTTGAAAAGCTTGCAAACATCTTTGCAGGAGTCACTGAACTTCTGGATGAACACAATCCTGACGAACTTGCTGTTGAGTCGCCTTTCTACGGAAAGAATGCCCAGGTGATTCTGAAGCTCGGCCGCGCTCAGGGTGCCGCCCTTACGGCAGCTGTAATGCGTGGTATTCCGGTAGCGGAATATGCTCCGAGAAAAGCTAAGATTGCAATCTGCGGTAATGGAGCGGCCTCTAAGGAACAGGTTGCAATGATGATTTCCAAGACCCTAAAGGTCGATCTTGATCCTAAGTACCTTGATGCGACAGATGCCTTGGCAATAGCTCTCTGTCATCACTATCAGCTGTCCAACCCGCTTGCCTCATTGGGTGGAAAGAGTGATTGGAAAAAGTTTCTGGCGGACAATCCGGAAAGAATAAAAAATAAATAGATTGCCACTTAAACTTTCGGTTCGGACTCTTGTCTAAAACTGGTGTTTAGTAAAATTTGATGTTATATTATGCTCAGAAACCTTTTTGAACGTTTCTTCAAGACAGTATTAGCTGTATCGATTCTTTTTGTTGCCCTGCCTCTTTCTGCGCAGGCGCAGTATTCCGTCAAGCTGAAGCTTATCGATGACAAGACAGGTGAACCTGTTGCCTTTGCAACGGCATCCCTTACTCCTAAGGGAGCAACCACTGCTTCAAAGTATGTCCTTACTGATGATAAGGGACAGGCATCGATAACAAAGGTGGCTAAGGGAGAATATTCCATCAAGGCTGAGATAATGGGTTATAAGACTTATACCCACGAGCTTACTGTCGATAAGAACATCAATCTTGGTGATATCCGAATGGAAGAGGATGCTGTGGCGCTTGACGCAGCTAAGGTTTCGGCTGTAGGAAATCCGATTACGATAAAGAAGGATACAATTGAATATAACGCATCATCATTCAAGACGTCGGACAATGATATGCTCGAGCAGCTTCTGAAGAAACTCCCTGGAGTTGAGGTGGAGGCAGACGGATCTATCACTGCAAATGGCGAGACAATCAAGAAGATCACCATAGATGGCAAGACATTCTTCCTGGATGATCCTCAGCTGGCATCAAAGAATATCCCCGCAAAGATCATCGATAAGGTAAAGGTCGTCGAGAAGAAGTCGGATCAGGCTATGTTTACCGGTATCGATGACGGTGAAGAGGAGACAATCATTGACCTCAAACTGCGTCCGGGAATGGCTGAAGGCTGGTTCGGAAATGTCATGGGCGGTGGCGGACATGATGTGCCAGGTGAAGGTTCTGACATGAATGACTGGCGTTATCAGGGTGCTGCAATGATCGGACGTTTCACAGACAAGAGCCAGCTCAGTATAATTCTCAACGGAAACAATACCAATAACCGAGGATTCAACGATATAGCCGGAAGCATGATGGGCAATATGCGTGGCGGTCGAGGCATGGGCCAGGGTACAGGCGGCTGGGGCCGTAACAATGGTATCACTACATCATGGATGGGTGGTGTCAACGGAGCCTTCACTCTCTTTGATGGAGACATGGACCTCGCGGGTAACTATCTTTACAACGGTAATAAGAAGGATGTAGAGGAATATAAGAAGAAGATTACCTACAGACCAGATGGTAGCCATCTTATAAGTGATAGTGATAAACCCGGTATCAGTACTACGCTTTCCCAGGGACATAGGTTCGGTATCCGTCTTGAACATAAGTTCTCGGAAAACACATCTATCCTTTTTGAACCTCAGTTCAATTTCGGTAGTGGATATTTCAATGAGATTTCCGATTTCAATACAGCTACAAGAGCAAAAGGAGCAACAGTTGAGCAGAAGGAGACAGATGGTTACAACAGCAATCGTGGAGCGAATGACAACTGGTCTACAAGCGGTTTCCTCCTTCTTAGACAGCGTCTCGGCAAGGCGGGCCGAACAATTTCAGCTAACATCCGATACAGCTTCAGCAACAATAAGCTTGATGGCTACAACCAGTCCATCACAAACAAATATCTGGCAGACGGTTCTCTCGATACGCAGAATGACGGAATCATCAACCAGCGTTATGATCAGAAATCGAACAGTTCATCGCTCTCTGGAAGACTTGTCTATACTGAGCCTATTGTGAAGAATCTCTTCCTTGAGGCAAACTACAGCTATAGCTGGAACAGAAACCATTCTGTGAAGAAAACATATAACAGTACTTCAAACAATGTCGTTGACGGACTTCTGCAGTACACTGGTGCGTATGGTCAGGGAGAGGAACTTGACGGCATCTATTCCAATGAAATCACCAACCTTTCCCAGAACCACAGGGCAGGCGTAAATTTCAGCTATCAGCTTAAGAAGTTCAGGGCTCAGCTTGGTGCATCTGTAAATCCTACGATTACTCACAATGAGACTACCGGACATGATCCATACGACAATAAGGTTGTGAACTGGTCGCCTCAGGCAATGGTGTTCTTCAATCCGAATGACAATACGAATTTCAGACTGTTCTACTTCGGCCGTTCAGCACAGCCTTCGACATCGCAGCTGATGCCTGTGCCGGATAACTCAGACCCTTTGAACATCTCGCTCGGTAATCCGAATCTTAATCCATACTTCACTCACAATCTTAGAAGCCGTTTCGGATACACCAATAAGCAGACCTTCAC
>ERZ808026.139-NODE-139-length-14574-cov-3.237084_pt1 | contig 14574 bp, 19 predicted proteins | sample MGYA00380182_ERZ808026 | MGnify/ENA primary metagenome ERZ808026 (study PRJEB31490, sample SAMN06133376) | cow dung metagenome | isolation source: H9 | host: cow | place: China: Chengdu | collected 2015-05 ... | reverse complement strand
AAAACTAATACCATGAAAAAATTATTAATACTCCAAAATCAGTGCTTATGAAAACTTCAAAACCTTTTTCCTGGTGCCAAGAATATGGTGCTGCAACCGGCTGAAACCAATTTGTTTTTATCTTCGTTTAACTCTCCACCATATCCAGCCACCGCCAATGCCAATTGCAAAAGCACCCAACCACATGAGAGCCTTCTGCCACCAGTGTATCTTGTTAACCTCGCGCACTTCGGTCTTGGTTACTGTCACAGGCACCTCCACATTGCGGTCCTTGTATACTGTGTCAACACGTGCAACATTGTTCACGGATTGTAAGTAGTGCCATTTCTCGAGATGCACGGTGTCACCCTTGATGTAAGTCGTCACACTGTCGCGCATAATCAGTGTGTCGTGGGTGTGGATGTGCTGGACTGATACGATGCTATCCCGGTCATGCAACACCACCGGCACCTCTTGCGTGATATATCGGGTTTTGCACCCAGTAAGCAAAGTGATGCACAAGCAGATGAGCATGGCCGCAATGATGGCCAAGATAGCCCTCCATGCATCGCCGATATTGCGCTGGTTGTAGGTCATACAATCTCTATATATATGCCCTCACCCCGATTGCGTGCAGGCATCAAAAAGCCATCCATCAACTTGTAAAAGGCATCTTCGGAGTTTACCACTTGACCGACCACCTTGTTATAGCCGACAATGATGCACCCAGCCGAAGACCGCTCCGTCCTACCGCAATGGATGAGGATGCCCTCAAAGTGCTTCACTCGCAACAATCTCGGCAAATAACCTCTGTACTTCTTTGCGTAGGGGTATTTTTCAAAGTCCGAGAATTTCGGTGATTTGACCCATAAAGTGACCTCATAAGTGCCATAAGGTATTGCGGTCTCTTTGGGTATCTTGACCTCACCATTATCAAAAGTGCCGTTCTTGTTGAGGTCACGCACTTTATCCTCTATGGTGTCGCAGATGTAGACCTTGCGCCCATTGGTGACATCGTACAAGTGACCTATGGTGTAGGTCTTTTTCAATGCAGTTCGCTCAAGCCTCAGTCTCATCGCTCGCTCCTTTCTTTCTGTATCGTTCTTCTATTCTACCTCTACATGGGGCGTCTTCTGGAAGTTCACCTGAATATATCTTATTCAAAATTGAGAGACCAAACTCTCGAATTCCTTCATTATCGTTGGCATCGAACTCAACGCCATAATCATAAAATACATAAACATCATAAGCTTCTTTCTCGTAATGACCTCGGTCTTCCTGATGAGTTACTGCCTTATGGTGAACCGTTTTATAAATAGGTTTCCAATTATGCTCGTGTTTCTGAGTAATTTTATTAATAGAAATGTCTTTAATGGATGAGTTAAGGCTTTCAACTTTTTCAGATACTTCATACAGGTTAGCTTGTGTGTTATTTTTTTGAGTTTTGTTTTTATAAAATTCATACCAAAATTAAAAAATTTTTTGAATAATTTTTGAATTTTTTTTCAGAAATTATTTTTTTATATATTTTTTTAAGTTGATAGTCGAAAGTCGAAAGTTGATAGTCGAAAGTTGATAGTCGAAAGTTGAAAGTTGCTTAAGAGTCGGATGTAATTCTTCTGTTCTTGATAGCTTCAATGTCATAGTCGGCATCTGGATTTGTGTTAGGTGTCACAACGTGTTCTACCTTATCAACATAACCAAAGTTGTTTTTAGCTAGAAATATACCAGAAACAGGATTAATCTTACCATTTTGCATATAATTTTCCATCATATTTTCTAAAAGTTTATACGCTTTTTTTATCAAGTCCACGCTGTCACGTGGTAAATTGTTGACTATAGCTGAATTACTAGGGGAATCAGTCTTAATTTCCCACAATCTCCTTCTATCTAATCCATTAAGTGCTAGACCCATACCAGCAACAGTTGGTTTAATATCAGCTTCAGCATGTATCTTAAAATATTCATTAAGTCTATCAGCAACCTGTTGACTATTATTCAAATCAATATTAGGTAAGTTCATAAGTTGCATACTCACCATAAGATATTTCCTATTGTCACCTTCTTCGGTTGCTAATTCAAATTGAGGACCACCTTTGGGGTTGTTCCCTTTTCTTTTAACAGGTTTCTTATTTTCTTCCAAAAAAAATCATCTCCTTTTCTTCAGTGTGTTTAGTGGAAAAAAATTCACTATTTATTTTCTATATATGAGAGATATAATATATTTTCTTTCCTATGTAAAAATAATCTTGCAAATAACAACACTAACTCCACTGGATAAAATATACATTTTCTCCTATGTAAAAAAAATCTTGCATTTTTTAACACTAACTCCACTGATTTATTTAATTACAATATCATTTACATTATTTTTGAGTTTAACTCCAATAAAGCCTGTTATACCATTTCTAACATGTGGTGAGTAAAATCTTCTCATATTCTTATAGAAAGTCTTACTACCAAGATAATTATATTCTCTTTCAGCATCATCACACCACTTTTTATAAGCTGTATAAATAGCTGTGTTTGATGTAAATTCATTATCTACTTCTTCTAAACAATCAAGTGTGAAGCATAAAACAGTATCATTCATACGAGCATAATCTTTAGTTGCATCTATAACACATTGAGGTGGTATCAAGCCTTCTTTTACATACATCTCATATCCATCAATCAACCAACGTAAGATAGTTGGTTTATTTTCAGGTTTAATAAATTCCGATTTTAAGTTTTCATCACGTTGTGTTATATCAAAGTGTTCATCAAAAGTTATTACCCATACTCTATCAGACTCAAACAAAGTATGATCATTTACAAGTGGGTAAAAGTTTGTAGACAACCACATTGTGAATTGTGGTAAGAAAGTTATTGGGTCTTTGTAAAGACCTCTTGTTTTAATAGGGTCACGACCTGTGTATTGTTTAATTGCATTAGTATTAAGTAATGCGTTGTGTTTTGTTTCAGAGAGTGTAAGGTATCTCTTACCAACTGTACTAGCTAGAGCTGGTTCTGCTACATTCCCATCACTTTCAAAACCATTTCTTTTTTCACAAATGAAATTAGGGTTTATTGTAGCAGCGTATCCATTCTCATTATACAAACCTAATACATTTGCTACTGTATTGAATAAAGTTCCTTTACCACTACGAGTCTTACCGAATGCTATAAACATACACTCTTTGTTGTTTTCTCCAAGTAATGAATAACCAAGTGCTTTTTGTAAGAAACGTGCTTTGTCTTTGTCCCCACTTGTAATCTCATCAATGTAGGTGTACCATCTATCACAATCTTTTATATAAGGTGATGATTTGATGTAAGGTGAATCTGTTTGAAGTGTAAAATAATCTTCAGGTTTAGATTCTCTGAACTCTAGTGTTTTCATATTGTATACACCATTAATGCAATTTAACAAGTATGGATTACTATCAAAATCAGTTATGTTTATCACTAATGAGTTTTCAGCTGATTCGATAGCTCTATTTTGATTTGGTGTAGAAGATGCTTTATTGATGTATGTTTTATATTTTTTCATTAAGTCAACTTCTTCTTCATCATCTTCATCGGTAACTTCTTTAATATAAAGATTTAACATTTGTAATAGGGTTTGTATTAACCCTTTTGTTTTTACATTCCCTATATCTTTTTTCCATAATCCATTTTCATAGATATACCATTTTGAGTCATTTACACAATATCTTAACTTATCACCAAAACATTCTGCAAATAAATTCCCTAAACCTATATCGTTCCATTGAAAATCGAAATTGAAATGAGGTTTGAGTTCTAGTAACTTAGTCATTAACTTAACATGTTCTTCATTAATTATTGTTTGACCATTTTTTAATGTATAATAATTCATTTTATTTACCTCTTGTATATTTTGTAACACTATTTACAATTTGTAATACTTCATTTTCATCTAATGGTGGATTACACGCTACCGAGTTTGCATAAAGTAGTTCATTATAAATTGAGTCTTTATCATAACCGATACTATGCAATTGACCACCTAAAGACAATAATGATACGTTTCTAGTACCTTCTAATATTCTAGGATAAGTAGGTCTTAAAGATATTCGTGGTGGTGTAGGTTTTTCCCATATAGGTGTGTATATCTTACTTGTAAGTGATTGTGTTTTGTTTTCTCTAGTATCTGAAAAATACTTTTCTACAATGTAATCTATTGCTTCTTGGTTTTCTATAATGTTACTAAATAAAAATACATCTCCTGTCATTATAAAGAACCTGGCTTGTTTGTAAATCTCTACACCTTTTAAATTGTTCTTTCCCTTAAATGGGAGGTTTCCTTTTACAAGTATATGAAAACCTCTACCACTCTTGGATTTCTCACAATATGAACCACATCTAGATATGATGTCACACGCTAGTTCTGATATAAGACCATCTTCGGTGTAACCCTCATCTATATCAATACCTACTATACCATTATCGTTAAATACGAAACCTACATAATCATATCTACCACTTTGTACTGAATTAACAGCTGTATTAAAGTTACACCAGGTTGTGGGGTCTGATGCTGAAGCTGTAAGTGTAACATCTGATTGCATTGGTACTTTTGAATATTGCGTTGCGTTTACCCATTGTTTTAATTCTTGTAATTCTTTAGGTATATCATAAATATTCATATTAAACCTCTATTCTTTGCGATATTCTTTTCTACATCTTTCATCAAATCCCACAACTTGTGTGTGTCTACATTGTATTTAATAGCAACATTACATACCTCATCAGGTAATGTTCCATAACCAGCGTAGACTTCGATTAACATATTTCGTTGATTTATTGGAAACTCATTAAGAGTGGTGTCACAAACTTTCCAATTTGTTTTATCGACATCACTCTTGAATGATGTAATATTCCTAGAGCGTGAGTAGAAACGTAACATATGTTTTACGTAATCCGAATAGAATAATCTACCCATTGTTTCAACTCCTTATTTTAATAAACTATCTAAATCTAAACCTGTACTTTGTGCTGGTGCTTGTGTAGGTTTTTCTTCTTTACCTAGTGTTAAGGCTTTTTCAACAGGTGTTGTATCAAAACCAAGTTCTACCCATTTTTCAGATAAGTTTGCAAATGTACTCATTTTACTAGGGTCTTTAGTTGAAGGTAATTGATTGTGTACAACTGTAGCACCAATGTAATGATCAATTAAATCTGTGTGGTCGATTTCTTCTAAAGTAAAGTTATTTAAAGCTGTTTTAGCAAAATATGAGAAAGCATTAAGAGCTTTATCATTTGGTGTACCATCGTTGTTTAATAAATTAAATCTTTCGTTATGTGTAACACCTTGAGCATTAATCATTTTAACTTCTATTTTACCAAAATCTTCTTGGTAAACCACCTCATAAATTCTAAAAATATGTTTCCCTTCTGGGCAAATACTAAATCCACTTGACATTCCAATTCTAGCCATAATCTATTTATCCTCCTTTATTACGCTATTTGTTAATTTGTAAGTTTCAGTTTGTCTTAAAAATTGTGTATATGTTTCAGGATTTGATTCCTTAAACGCTTTTTCATCAAACTTATTTGATGTTGTTTTAGATAAAGTAAAGATTATTCTTGAACCTTTTATCTCTACTTTTTTGTCACCATCTCTAAATTGAGTGGTAGCATATTCTTTGATTTGGTCTTTGATTGTTTTTAATCGTTTTTCTTTTTCTGCGATTGTTTCATATACAACATCTAACTCGGCTGTAATTTGTTCTGCTTCAATTACCAAATCATTTATATTTGATTCAGGATTAAGTGAGTTAGTTCTTAATACTTTTAAAATATCAGCATCTTTCTTTTCATCGAATGTAGGACTAATACCAGTTGCTACGTGATTATTCCACCATTCGACAGCTTGTTCTACATATAGGTCGAAATTAGGATAACGTTCTGATACTTTAAATACATCTATATAAACATTCTCGTTAGCATAAGATGGTACAACTAATTCAGGATGTTCGTAGTCACCCTCACTATCTTTTAATGTTACAGCTACCATAAGTACATCATCAATTCCTAGTAAATAAGCGTATAAAGCTGCTTGTAGAGCTTGATAATGTGGAGCTTCTCCATTTTCCCAACGTTCTTCTAGGTTTCCACTCTTACCATCCACTTGAACTGTTTTTACTTCTACAACAAATTGTGGTTTACCTTCTTCATTTGTTATTAAAGCATCCCACATACCACCGAATATTGATACGTTTCTAAAGAAGTCACCCCACGTTTTATTGAAATAATCAGGACCATATACATCAGTAGGTGTTTTAAGTTTGTTACCAAATCCCATTGATGTTTTTAAGAACTCAAATACTTTAGGTTCGATTACTTCACCAGCTCGAGTAAATTTATTACCTTCAAAAGGTTCTTCGTATGTTTTAGTTACAGCACACCATGTCTTAAAAGGTGTATTCCAGGGGTCGGCTTGTAATATTGATGCAAAACGTGTACCTGTAATTTTCTTTGTTTTAGTAGGTGGTGTAATTTTAATTTGTGAATCTAACCATTTAATATCTTTCATATTACACTAAACCCCATTCTGCAAACTTTTCAAATCCACCAATGTTTTTGATAAACTCTCTTGCGATTTCAACGATTTCTACATAAGGTTTACCATCAACCATTTCATCACCAATAGCACAATATAATTCTACAGGTTCACCAGTGTTTTGTGCTTTTAAGAAAGCATAGATATTTACACTAACATCTGCTTTAGATAAGTCTTTACCATGTAACCCACCACCAGTAACAGACTGTGCCATATCACTACCTAACTTACGATTAGTAGCACCACTATCAACATTGATACCACCTGTCCAATCACCTAGTGGATTAATTATTAATGTTTTGTTACCAAAATTACCAAATGCTTCTCGGTAAACATAATGTGCAGCTTCTGTTCTAATATTACTTTGACAAATAATCAATGTATCATTGTTTAAAATATACTTTCCATCTGATTGGGTAGTATCATAAATATATCGTGCGATATTACTTAACTCATGTTCTTCACCTGTAAGTGGAACACCTTTAAAAATACCATTGTCACCACATTTAATTGATTCACTTTGATTATCAGCTAAATGTGTGTCTTGTGGTACGACTTTTAAGTTTAGATATACTGTACCAGCAATACGTTCAACGATTTTGTTAATTTCTTCGTATTTAAAATTAACACTTGATTCGATAATGATGTTACATTCACCATGTCCAATTAACACTTCAACTGCTACTTTCGGATTTTCTTGTAAATTATACGCTAAATCTACGATAGCACCAGCTATTCTATCTGCAATTTTATCAGGATGACTAGGATTAACTTTCTCAAACATTATTTCACCTCATTAATCTTGTTATTAATATCGATAATTAACGCTTCACAATCTGCTTTAGAAATCGATGTGAAACTCTTTGTTTGCATAGCAATTTTAGCTACAACTTCATCACGTTCTTTAGATCCATCTCTAAACTTAACTAACGCTTCTTTTAATTGTTTGATTTGTAATTCACTAGCGTTACTAGATGCTGTAGTAAGTGGTTTTTCTTCTTTAGGTGTAGCAACTTTAATAGGCTTTACTACAGGTGTAGAATCTTGTTTTGCCACAGGTTTAGGTTCATTCTTTACTACAGGTGTAGAATCAACATTTACAACAGTTGATTCAATTGAATCGGCTTCACAAATATCTAAAGCAATCATATATAAGTATCTTCTTATGTAAGTGATACTAGAACCTAGAGCCTGCATCTCATTAGTAACAGCTTTTCCTTGATTACTGATAATTGGTTCAATTTGTTTAAATGGAACTGTGAACACAATTGTTTCATCAGCTTTATCGGCATTAACAATTACCATTGTTGCATTATTTTCAATAATAGATACGATAGGTAATAATCCTACTTCTTCAAAAATAGGTGTAGCAATTGGTATAATGTCATCTAATTCAAAATACTTGTAAGATAATTGAATATTCTTACCTGATTTTGATGCTCCTTTATTAAGAAACAACTTTCTTGCTTTAATTAATTTTTGATAAACGTTTAAATTTGTTGTTGCCATTTTCTTATTCCTCCTTGTTTTTTCTGGCTTAATTCCTAAAAAATCATTAACTCTTTTTTGAGCTAACTCTATATAGAATGTTTTATCTATATCATCTATTGACAATTCATTATTGTTGTCTATAATACAATGTTCTGGTAATGACTCTATATTGTGATGTGAGTCAGTTTCAGCGTGGATTTTAACTAATTTACCAAAACATGTATCTTTGGTAGCATACACACGATTTACTCTTTGAACAGGTTGTTTTTCACCATCTACAATGTGATATGCTTCTCTAAATTTAGTACCAGCTTTTGCTATAATTTGAAAATCAAATATATTGGTACTATTATTAATTGTTTCTTCAACAGGTATATCTTTAGTAAAATAATTGATTAATGCTTTCTTTACAATAACCATATTGTTATTGATAGACCAAGCACCTTTAACTGATATACCATAATTCAAATACCCACCAACAGTTTTAACATCACCATCTGTGTTAATGAAAAGTAAGTTATTAACATCTTTAATCCATACTTTTGCGATATTATCAACTTCTAACTCAAAACGTGTTTGTTTTTCCCACTCGGTGCATATTGTATCTACAATAGGTAACTCACTTTTATCAATTGAATACATTAATCCATCGGTATTAAGATTTAGTAATTTAATTGTTTCACAAGCGTTTAATAATCTTATAGTTAGCATTGTTAAAAACAATTGACCTGATATTCTTAATGAGCGTGTAGGTAATGGATCATATAAATCATTGAATTTATTTTCTTGAGCTCCTGATACAGTATTAAGTGGTAATTTTAAATCTTTTGCTAATTGCTTGTTACCAGTATGTTTTGCTTCAATACGTTCTTTACGAATTGAATAAAATAATTGTGGGTCTGGTACATTACGAGATAAATAGTCATATTCTTCAATTAATGATGGATATAGACTTGATACATCTCGATTTTGAATAACTCTATCTTCGGTTGATTCTTCATAGTAAGATGTCAAACTCCCATGAACTCCACCCCAAGCAAATTTACATAACATACCACCTATATCTATAATTAAAAATGTTTTAAATAACTTTTCATCTGAAATAGATTTATCGTGTATCGTATCAAAGAAATCTAATATTTCTTGTGGAATACTAGATAAATCTAGGTTAGGTGGGTAAACATAATCTCTACCATCATCCCACTCTTTTTTTACAGCGTGTAGCATTTTAGCTGTTAGTTTAGCGTTAGTCATACCGAGTGATTCAACTTGTTGTAAACCAGCTCTAACACCTAAATTTAATTTTGTTTGTAAATAATCTTTTCTTACATTTGTAAGAGATTCGGCAGCATCTACATCTTTTCTACAATAGTAGAATACTTCTTTTATTTCATCTTCGGTTAAAGGTCTATCAATATCAAAAGGTACAGAACACTCGACAATAGGTAATCCTAAATGACCTTCTATTGCTTTTAGTGATAAACCTTGTTGAACATCATCACGAATATCAATGTTGTTAAATCTATAATAAACACCTTTTAAATCAGGATATTGCCAACCTTGATTATCGTTGTTTTCAACTAACCAATCACTTAATCGTTTAACTTCTTCTGGTGTAAATCCAGCTACAATAGATTTGATTATGTATTGGTCGAATGATTTTGTGTTAAAACCACAATAAACACCATATTCGTTTATGAAATCTTTAACACCATCGTTATCGTTATGAAACTCAAAGTATTCACCTGTTTCTTTATTTTTGAATACAACAAAGAAATCATACTGATATGACTCTATATCGTAGGTAAACCAATTCATTTAACACCTTTTCTATGTTTTGTATCGTTTTGAGAATCTAGTACCTTTTTATAAAAATCCAATTGTAATTGTGCATATTTACTTTTGGAAGGGTCTTTCATTGTTTTAAAATCTATAATTCTTTCTTTTTCCATAATTAAACTCCTTTCGTATTACGAATTGCATTATAAATAGCTAGTGCCATCTCATTGGTATCGTATTTTTCACAATCCTGTTCGTTATCTAGAAAACAACACTCTACCAAAATGGATTTACACTTCGTTTTACGAATAACGTATAAGCTAGAACCATCTTTAATACCACGATTTTTAAAACCTAATTTACTGATGTTTTCACAAATCTTTTCAGCTAAAGGGAGTTTTTCACCTTTCCAAGTGTAGCACTCAACACCTGTTCCACCACCAGCATTTAAGTGAATTGAAATAAATAAATCTGCTTTATTTTTATTTGCTACATTTACAGCATCTTTTAAATTGTTATCTGATTTATCAAATACAGCTGGTATTACCTCGTGGTCGGTATATGATAATAATTCCATTAAATGATAAGCAATTTTTCTGGTTTCAATACTTTCTTTTAAATAACCAACAGCACCATAACCTTTACCTATTTTCGTGTGACCTGCATTTATACATATTTTCATTTAACTTACCTCCAATAATTTGTCTAACCAACTTGATACATCTTTTAAGAATAACTCTTTAAAAATTTGTTCTAATACATTAACTACAATTGAGTTACCAGCTTGTTTATATAATTGTGCATTCGATACCACTTGTGATGCTTTATCAAAATCAATATCACTAAATCCCATGAGCCTATAACATTCTTTGGGAGTTAATTTTCTAATACGTAAAGGTTTTTGTGTAATTTTAGTAATAAAACTAGATTTAGTTGTAGTTTGATTAATTGTAGGACACTCATCATGTACTCTATTAGCTTTGTTATAGCCATTAGGAAATGATATATCAGCTACTTGTCCTTCTTTAAACTCATCTACTATATCACTATCTAAATAACGTTTTACGTTACCATCTTCGGTAATCATTTGTTTTTGAGTATCTGTCCATAGACTTTTATCTTGTACTACAATACCTAAACAATCACATCTAGTATCCAAAGTAGGACATAATTTATCTTTACTTTCGGTTCTACTCATATTAGAAACACCATTTTCTAATCTGTTTTTAGTATAAGAATGTCTAATTACATCACCTTCTTCAACTAAACCATCTTCGATTAATTTGTTACATAAGATTTCTTTCATATTTCTACTATCTTTAACAACTACACCAACATCATTAGGTTGTGTTTTGATAGTTTGTATCATATCTTTTTGTACAACACCACGTTTTTGATGTGGTCGATTTATGTATACACCGTCACCTTCGTATGCTTCAGCGTAGCCTTTTTTAGTTTTTTCAGGTATTAATATTGATTTACACTCCTTAACAGTTATTTCATCATCAATACCATCTATCACAAAATTAGTTATATCAGCTCTTTGGTCGGATGCACCTCTACAACTAATTGTTTTAGCAATAGTAGGATTTACTACTCTATCATTTATGTTACGTCCACTTGACAAAGCAACGTTATTTCCATCCAATATATAAACTAATTGTTTATCACTCAAATAATACTTTTCTTCGACATCATCTTCTAACATATCTTTTAACCTTAATTTCAACTCAAAAGGTTCTGGAAATTCAAATGGTTTATTGTCTAATACACTAACCATAAAACATCTATTTCGATTTTGTGGAATACCATAATTTTTAGCATTTAAGTCTTGCCAATAATTCTTGTATCCTTTACTTTCTAAATACTCAATCCATTTATCAAAATGTTCTTTGTTTTTAGTACCATGTACTTGTGGTACATTTTCCATAAGTAATATTTGTGGTAACTCATCACATTCGTTAAGTAATCGTTCTACTTCCCAAAGTAAACCACTACGAGTACCACTATTTTTTTCCATACCAGCTTGTTTTCCAGCTAAACTTAAATCTTGACAAGGAAACGAGTATGTAAGTAAGTAAGTATATTTATCTGTTTCAACTATGTTTAAATCAGTTGCTGTAATTTTGGTAACATCACTTGTATTAAAATTGGTATTGTGAATAGCATTGTATGATGCAATTGCATATTTATCAAACTCACACACAAACCAATGTTCAAGCTCAATACCAAGATTAGTTAATGCTTTAGCCTGGCTACCAATCCCAGCAAACAATTCTATTAATCTTAAGTTCATTTTTCTTTATTCCTCTATAAAATAACAATTTGCTTTTTTGTAGTGCCTACATCTTTCTTTGTAGGACTTTACTAAATAACCTATATTATCGACAAAATCCAATACGATAGGTTCAGCTTTTCCCTCATATACCCTTGCTATTCTACCTATACTTTGTGTAACAACAGCATAATCTTTGATTGGAGTAGCCATAAATAAACGCTCTAAACAAGGTATATCTAACCCTTCTTTTGCTAGTGAATATGTAGCAAATAGATATTTTTTCTTCCCTGTTCTCATATCTTCTATGGCTTGTTCTCTTTCTAATTTCCCTTTTTTACTAGTCATTTTTCCATTGATCATTACAGCTTTTGATTGCATTTTTAGTGGTAAATGACACATTAGTGTTTCTAAATGTTCTAATCTATCTGATAAAATCAAGCATGAATGCTCTTTCTCTCTTACTAGATAAGAACTAATTAATTGATTTCTACTCTCATTCTCACTTAAGTAAGAAATAAGTTTCGTATAATTTAACGTTCCATCGGTGTTAGTACATTCTCTACTAACTTTAATATCTGTACTAATAGGTAATACACCTACATTCAAGACTTTATCAGCTACATCTTCATCAGGAACTGAATAAACAACTTGTCCTACTAATGAATATGTTGCTTTAATCAAACCATCTGCTCTATGTATTGTTGCCGACAAACCATATTTATGTCTAGCAGCTAAACTATTTAGTACTTTTGAAAACATTGTCATTGATGTAGGAGTACCAGCTACTCGGTGTACTTCATCTACTATCACTAAATCCCACATATATTTATATTGTGATAAATCTAATTTACACATTGTTTGAATTGTTGCGAAAGTAATCCCTTTACCTATATTCACTTTACCTGATGTAATCGTACCTATTAAATCTTTGTCAATATAACGTTCAGCTCTTTCTTTACTTTGTGATAATAAGTCATGTGTATGAGTGAGCCATAACGTTTTTAGACCTAATTTATTAATTAGTGCTATACCTATTTGAGTTTTACCACTACCAGCTTTACTTTGTAATATTCCATAACGAGCCTTAAATAACTCGTTTAAGGCTTTTTCTTGGTAAGGATAAAGACTTACTTCACCATTGTATGAAACTTTCTCTATGGGCTTAAAATCGGTCTTAACGTTTGAATCTTGTATCATTGGTAGTATTTCTCTCAATACTCCATAGGGTAATATCAACTTATCACCACGTATTTCATATAAGTTAAGTGTTTTAGGTGTGTTACCTAACCAAAATCCCATTCGTAATTTCTTTGAATATTCAGGGTTAGGTAGAGTTAAATTAGATTTACTCCAAGTGATTATTTCCAAGTTAGGATTAATTATAGTGATGTTGTTACTCACTAAAACTTCCATATTTACTCCAATCTACATCTATAACAAAATGTTTTTTAATAAATTCTTTTAAAATTAGGTCATTTTTCAATTGTAAACATGTATTTTGCTTAATAATTTTTTCCTTATTCAAAATCAACTTCCTCATAATCAAATACCAAATGTTTGTCATAATCACATTTAGATTGTTTTAATTCTTTATTTTTAATTATGCAAAATGCTTTTGCTTTTTCTTCATCGGTAAATACTTTTTGTGTATATTCGATATCGGTAAATGTATCATATTTAATCACTACATATACTTTCTCTTTAACAATCTCTAATTGTTCTCTAGGACAATCTGGATAAGTACTACATAAACCAACCATGAAAATATGAGCGTACCTTTCATCAGGAAACATTCCCAAACATTCATCTTTAAACATTACTTTGTATTTCATCACTTACCTCCAATGCTTTTTTGATAATTTCATAATCCTGTTTTTTAATAACTTCTAAACTATTCATTTTCTAACTCCCATTTACTAACATATCTATTTAATTTTTGATTGCAATCTGGACACCATTTATAAAATTGGTCTAGTCTTAATTTTCTATCACATCTTGGACAATGTAAGCTATATGGAGAATAAAGTTCAGGGTCATAACCTTCTTTCCATTTAGGAATAACTGTTTGTGGTGTTGCTTTATCTACTAATTCTTGAAGTGTAGTTATATCTTGTAAAAATGGTTCAGAACTATTCAAATGTGTTTTATATAAGTCTGTACCACCCATAAAACTAGGTGCTGTTTTAATTCTATTTAATGCTTCTTGGTATTTATTCATTATTTATTACTTCCTTTTAAATTATCCAAGTGATTATTATGTAGGCAACTAACGTTAAATCGTATATGGAAGTTAAAATATAATCTTTAATAGTACGACATGTTGTGTATGATATTAATATAACAACACTAATGAAAATCGTTAAAAATAACTTTAATATAAACATTTTTACACCTTATTTTCGTAAATGTTACCGATGACTTCATAATGACGTTCAAACGGTTTCAACACATCTTCATATTCATTGCTATTTTTTTGTATATA
>ERZ808026.138-NODE-138-length-14686-cov-3.343008_pt1 | contig 14686 bp, 13 predicted proteins | sample MGYA00380182_ERZ808026 | MGnify/ENA primary metagenome ERZ808026 (study PRJEB31490, sample SAMN06133376) | cow dung metagenome | isolation source: H9 | host: cow | place: China: Chengdu | collected 2015-05 ... | reverse complement strand
CCCGAACTTGGACTTGAACCAAGGACCCTCTGATTAACAGTCAGATGCTCTAACCAACTGAGCTATTCGGGAATTTAGGTGCCTCAAATGGCGCTTTTGTCATTTGGGATTGCAAAGGTATGCAAATTTTCTTTACATCCAAACTTTTTCGTGAACTTTTTTGAAAAAATAGTATCTTTGCGAAGTCTAATAGGAGTAAACGGCATTTTGCCTAAAAATCAGGTTTTATGGATATCGATCTTTTCTCAAAAATGATCAAGGAACTTATTCTTGATAATGACAGGGTAGTCCTTCCTGGGCTAGGATGTTTTGTCGCTGAAATGGTTCCTGCTGCCTTTTCTGATAAGGGATATACCATAAACCCTCCATATCGCCGTCTTTATTTCAGATCAAAGCCTGATACTGATGACGGTCTGGTTAATTTCTATGCTGAATCAAATGGTCTTGAGCAGGATGTGGCCTGCAGGATTCTTGGTGATTTCATCGCAGAACTCAGAACAATAATCTTTACGAAGAAACTTGTTGTTCTTCCGGGACTTGGACGTCTCAGGGCTACTAAGGAAAACAATATATTCTTCATTGCCGACGAGGATCTTGATATTTATCCGGCCGGATTTGGTCTTGAACCGATTTCTCTCAAGACACATCAGGAGACTCAGCAGGAGGTGAGTGCAGCCGTTGTCGGTCTTCGTTCAATTCTTGATGAGGAGCCGGTCGCAGTACCTGTTCCTGAACCAGTGCAGGCGACCGTAGAACCGGAGCCGACACCAGAACCTCAGCAGGACTCAGAACCTGTTCAGGAGGAGCTTCCGGAAACATTGCCGGAAGTTGAGCCTGAGCAGCCGGTGGAAACAGTTCATGAAGAAACCCAGGAGTCACCTGCTGAAACTGTGGAGGAATCACTGACAGAACCTGTGCAGGAGACTTTCGAGCCTGTGCAGGAGCAGGAACCTGTAATCGAACCAGAGCCAGAACAGATAGAGGAGCCAGAATTGATGGAGGAACCTGAGCAGCAGGAGGCACAGATGCTGGAGTTTGCGCCGGAGTATGATTATGTCGAAAGGCCAGGATTTCTTCGGAAATGTATGATTGCTGCAGGGATTCTGTTGGCCGTGTCAATAGTATTGTTGATTCTATTTGTTGTCCTCTCCCGATTAGTGCCGGGCTTATTTGACAGCATTCTCTATACGTCTGACGAGTTGGATATCATCAATCGTGTACTATGAACAAATTTATCCAGAAACATGTAATACCTTGTTATCAGACTGATGCAAACTGGAGATTGAAGCCGGCGTCTTTCATGGATCTTGCCCAGGAGGCAGCCAACAGCCATGCTGCAATCCTTGGATTCGGTTATGATGACCTGATTCAGTCCAGGACAGCGTGGATATTGTCAAGGGTCAACATACATTTCATCAAGGCTCCGTTATGGAGAGATGAAGTAACTCTGACAACATGGCATAAGGGCCTGGAGCGTCTGTTCTTTCTCAGGGACTTCATCCTTACTGACAAAGACGGCAATGAATGTGTTAAGGCTACATCATCGTGGCTTGTCCTTAACCTTGACACCAGAAGGCTTGTCCGCGACCCTCATCTGATGGACGAAGGCACTACCTGCAGTGACAATGTTCTCGAAGCACCTGCAGCTAAAGTCCAGATGCCTAAAGACAAAGAGGCGACGTTAGTGATGGAGCACACGGTAACATACTCTGATGTCGATCTGCTTGGTCACACTAACAATGCCATGTATATGCATTGGGCAATGGATGCGCTCGATTACTCGCTTGCATCTGCCAGACCGGTAAAGGAACTTACTATAAATTTCAATCATGAGACAAAGGCCGGTGAGGTCGTGAAGATCTATAGAGTCGAGGTTGAGATGGAAGACGGCCTTCATGTCTTTGTGGAGGGAAAAGTTGAAAATGTTTCATCATTCTGCGTAGAATTCATATTCTGATGATAGACCTTGTATATCCATATGATATAGCCCCCATTGTTCCGACTCCTACTGCAGAGACCTCGATGCAGCAGAGTTCTGTGAGTGAGTGGTTTCCGATAGTTGAGCCTACAGGAATCGTGACAGGACGTTCTACGCGTCAGTATTGCCATGGAGGCAGCAAGCCCCTGCATCCAGTCATCCATATTCATATAATCGATCGTTACGGGCGCATCTATCTTCAGAAAAGATCTATGAAGAAAGATATTCAACCCGGCAAGTGGGATACTGCAGTCGGTGGGCATGTGTCCTATGGCGAGACTCTTCTGGAGGCTGTTTTCCGGGAGGCGTCAGAAGAGTTGGGACTTACTGCATTCAATCCTGTCTTCCTTACCTCTTACGTCTTTGAGTCAGCTGTGGAGCGCGAACTTGTCAATGTCTTTGCGGCAGTAGGCAGCTTCGACCTCAGGCCTGACCTGGACGAGGTTGATGAAGGCCGTTGGTGGCCTGTTGAGGAAGTCAATGAAAATTCCGGCAAAGGCATCTTTACTCCAAATTTCGAAAGTGAGTTCAAGGCGATAGAAAAGAATCTCCTGGCCCTTCTCTAAGGTCCTTCCTTCTTTGAATAATTATGCAGATTGATTATATTTGTCTTTGATATGCCAAAGCAAATGTAATTATGTCAAGCATCGAATGTTTTGTTCCGTCAATGTCCGGAGAGGACATATCGGTAACCGTAGAATCCTTCAGCAGAAGTGATTCGTTTTCAGGCGTTACAATCCTTTCTGGTGTTTCATTGAAATCAACTGAAACTCTCAGATCCATTGCCGAAGCCGTCTCGCAGAAATTCCTTCTGATATACACTAAGGAACATCCTCTTGAGATGGGCATGTTCGCATTGGACCGTATCCTTTCCATTGCTGAGGATACAAAGGCCGATATGCTTTATGCGGATCATTATCAGCTTGTTGCAGGCTCTGATGTCACTCCGGTCAGAAAGAAGCATCCTCTGATTGAATGTCAGCCGGGAGCTCTCAGGGATGACTTTGATTTCGGAAGTGTGCTTGTGTTCAGGACTTCTTCTTTCAAAAGGGCTGTCAGATCAATGACAGAGGATTATCGTTGGGGTGCATTATACGATCTTCGCCTCAGGATGAAGAAGATCGTGCATGTCAATGAGTATCTCTACACTGAAATAGAGACTGATAATAGAAAGTCTGGTGAAAAGCAGTTCGATTATGTCGATCCGAAGAACAGGGAGGTGCAGATCGAAATGGAACAGGTATGCACTGAACATCTCAAGAGGATCGGGGCTTGGCTGCCTCCGGTGTTCAAGGAGATTTCTCCACTCGCACCGCTCGGTCGAAATGACAGCGAAACGTGCTTCCCTGTAGTTGCGTCAGTGATCATACCTGTATTCAATAGAGTCAGGACTGTGAAGGATGCGGTCGAAAGCGCTTTGGCTCAGGATTGTGATTTCCCTTTTAATATCATTGTCGTTGACAATCATTCCACTGATGGTACGACAGAACTTCTTGCAGATATGGCGGCTGGAGACAGTCGCGTAGTTCACATCATCCCGGCTAAGTATGATCTTGGAATCGGAGGATGCTGGAATCTTGCCGTCCATAGTGAACAATGCGGAGAATTTGCCGTGCAGCTTGACAGTGACGACGTCTATAGTGGACCGGATACATTGACTAAGATTGTCAATGCATTCCGTGAGCAGAAATGTGCAATGGTTGTGGGAACATATCAGATGACGGATTTCAATATGAACCCTATACCTCCGGGAATCATAGACCATAGAGAGTGGACAGAAGAAAATGGCAGGAACAATGCACTGAGAATCAATGGTCTGGGCGCGCCGAGGGCATTCTGGACGCCATTGCTTCGTAAACTCAATCTGCCGAACACAAGCTATGGTGAAGACTATGCAATGGGACTTCGCATCTGTCGTGAATACAAGATCGGAAGGATTTACGACGTTCTTTACTGCTGTCGCAGATGGGATGGAAACTCCGATGCGGCACTCGACATAGAAAGAGTCAATGCAAACAACCTCTATAAAGACAGGATCCGTACCTGGGAGTTGATGGCTCGAATTTCATCTCAAGCAAAGACGAGATAGTTAGAACACTTCATGAGACAAGACAGAATACATAAATTTGTTGGGGACCAGCTGTCGCAGTGGCCGCTTGCCTGCGGTAATTTCCGTGCCCTTAAAGACGTGAAGGTCAGGGAAGTGGAAGTAGGTGGCCTTACAGTCAAGCTTCAGTTCAATCCTGCCAGAATGATTTCTTCCGCAGCCAAACTCAGCAAGGAAGATCTTGCGAAGCGCAGATGTTTCCTTTGCAGGGAGAATCGTCCGCCTGAGCAGATAATGCTCAGATTCGAAGGCCGCAAAGGCAAGAAATATGATATTCTTGTAAATCCATATCCGATATTTCCGGATCATCTGGTGATTGCCAAGTCCAGACATACAGATCAGTCAATCTGGCATAGATATATCGATATGCTGGATCTTGCAAGAAAATACTCCGGATATACATTCTTCTACAATGGTCCCAAGAGCGGTGCTTCTGCCCCCGACCATCATCATTTCCAGGGTGCACCGAAAGGTCTGATGCCATTGGAAAATGACATAAATGCATGCATAAGCCAGGATGCTGCTGCACTTGAATACCTTACATCTGTTCAGGATGCAAGGCTATACCACTACAAAAGATTCGCGACCGGAGTGTTTGTCCTTAGGGCCGAGACTGCGAAGTCTGCAGCCAAGCTGTTCTACAGACTGCTGGACTGCGCAGACGTGCCGGAAGGAGAGCCGGAGCCGCTTTTCAATCTCTTCAGCTGGTGGGCGGACGGTGAATTCCGCTCAATCATAATCTTCAGACGCTCCCATCGTTCACATCACTATTTCTCAGAAGGCCCGGATCATCTCACCATGAGTCCCGGATGTGCTGACATGGGAGGAGTATTCATAGTCCCTGTTCCCGAGGAATATGACAAGCTTACATCCGAACTTCTGTCAGAGATGGTGGAGGAGGTGACTATATCCAGGTCTGATGAGAAAAAGATGCTGGATAGGCTGACACGAGGTCAGAAAGTGATCAATGTAGGTATAATGTCAGCAGAGGAACTGACATTCGAGATACTTTCTGATGGCGCAGGTGTGCGCAAGGCTGTCATGCGTGAGGGAAAGATAGAATATGACGGAGCTCTATATGACGAACTCTATTTCGGATCCCCAACACTTTCAACGATGTTTGCGGAACCGTCTTTCGTCATGCATGACGTAACTATAGGTGTGAACTTCCATTGGGAAAGGCAGGAAGTGCAGAAATTCGCCGGTGCGTTGAAGATAATGGTATCCAAAGGTAAACTTGTGGCTATCAATGTCATAGGGGTTGAAGACTATCTTCTCAGTGTCATATCTTCAGAAATGAGCGCGACGGCAGATGAGGAGTTTCTCAAGGCCCACGCGGTAATATCCCGTTCTTGGGTCATGGCTCAGCTCTCTTCTGCCAAGGATGTCCGTAAGGCGGATATTCCTGAAGGAATAGTCAGCACTCCGGCCCTGGTTTCGCATCTTGACGGAATGCTGCACAAGCAGGAGGCGGAAAGTTCAGAAAATGTCGTGGAGTATGTGAAATGGTATGATAAGGATGATCACGACCTGTTCGATGTGTGTGCTGATGACCATTGCCAAAGATATCAGGGCTTGACCAGAGCAGTCGGCAGCAAGGTCAGGAAAATAATCGATGCCACCTGGGGTGAAGTCCTCAAGCATGATGGCAGATTATGTGATGCGCGTTTCTCGAAGTGCTGTGGCGGAAGGATGGAGCAGTTCTCCGTATGTTGGGAGGATAAGGATTATGACTATCTCCAGCCATTGCCGGATACTCCAGACTGTAAGGAAGGCCTCAAGGCATTCTGTGATACATCCGACAAGGAAATACTTGCCAAGGTACTGAACAATTATGACCAGGAGACAACGGATTTCTACAGATGGAAAGAGACGTATGATAGAGAAGTTCTTTCTTCCCTGATTGCAGAGCGCAGCGGGGTTGATATCGGCATGCTCAAGGCTCTGGAGCCTATGGAGAGAGGGCGTTCAGGAAGGATATTCAAGTTGAAGATAGTCGGCTCCGAGCGTACACTGATCGTGGGAAAGGAATTGGAAATCAGGCGTATACTCTCAAAGTCGCATCTCAAGAGTTCTGCATTTGAGGTGGAATACCTCGCGTCAGACGGAACCAATACGTCTGAAGATTGGTCGCGAATCGTTCTTCACGGATCCGGTTGGGGACATGGAGCAGGACTATGTCAGATAGGAGCTGCTGTAATGGCGACCGAAGGGTATGATTACAGGCAGATTCTCGGACATTATTATCCGGATGCAGCAGTTGAAAAGGAATAGAAGATGAAAAAGAATCAAAACATAAATCCATGGGGATGGATTCCTACCCTGTATTTTGCGGAAGGGATCCCTTATTTCATAGTGAACACTATATCGGTTATAATGTTCACGAATATGGGGATGTCGAAAGGTGATATGGCGATGTACACGTCCCTTCTGTATCTTCCGTGGGTCATCAAGCCCCTTTGGAGTCCGTTTGTTGACATCATCAGGACAAAACGCTGGTGGGTTACGGCTATGCAGATTATAATGTCTGCAGCATTTGCCATGACAGCACTCTCGCTGCCTCACCCTTCTCCAGAAATAATAGCCTCTGGAAATACTCCAGTGTCGCTTTTCTCGTTGACTCTGGTGATATTCTGGATTACTGCGTTTGCTTCGGCCACTCATGATATTGCTGCCGACGGTTTCTATATGCTTGCTCTTGATTCAGGCACCCAGTCGCTCTTTGTCGGCATCAGAAGTACATTCTACCGTTTGTCGTCAATCTTCGGCCAAGGTGTTCTTGTGGTAGTTGCCGGCATTCTGGAGCAGAGATTGGGAGATGTTCCGAAGGCGTGGTCTCTCACCCTTCTGATAGGATCGGCACTTTTTGCAGTTCTTACATTGTGGCATATATTCCGCCTTCCCTCTCCAACATCCGATTCTTCGCGCAACGCATCCGGACCTAAAGAGATAATCAAGGACTTTGGACGTACATTCGTTACATTCTTCAGTAAGAAAGGTATATGGATAGCAATGCTCTTTATGCTTCTATACCGTCTTCCGGAGGCCTTTCTTGTAAAGATGATGAATCCGTTCCTGCTCGATTCCCTTGACAATGGTGGTCTTGGCCTTACGACTCAATCTGTGGGCCTTGTCTATGGTACGATAGGCATTGCAGCGCTGACTGTCGGTGGCATACTCGGGGGCATTGCTGCTGCAAAATGGGGACTGAAGAAGTCTTTATGGCCTATGGCCATGGCCTTGACTCTTCCTTGTCTTTCATTCGTCTTCCTTAGTCTCTGGCAGCCTGAAAGTCTCTGGATCATAGGTTCTTGTGTGGCTCTGGATCAGTTCGGCTATGGATTTGGCTTTACAGCCTATATGCTATACCTGATCTATTTTTCCGAAGGAGAATTCAAAACGGCACATTATTCGCTGTGCACTGCATTCATGGCCTTGAGCATGATGTTGCCCGGAATGGTGGCAGGATATGTTCAGGAATGGCTTGGATACACCTTGTTCTTCGGTTTCGTAATGTTCTGCTGTCTTGTCACAGTGGCGGTTACAATGATGGTGAAGGTGGATCCTCAGTATGGTAAAAAACAATAGAATTATGAAAAAGACGTTTATGGCGCTTGCAGGAGCTGCTGCACTCTTATCGTGTGGCCCTAAGTATGTTGCACCGGTTTCAGAACCTGGTTCGGAAATAGATTATTCAATGTCATTCATCAGAAGCGTTGTCGCTGTTGAAGAAAAGGATGCTAATCTGGCGGTTTCCCCATACAGCGCAGGTGTCGCACTCTCGATGTTGGCAGAAGGTGCCGAAGGACAGACAAAAGCCGAGTTCAACAAAGCTCTCAATGACTGCCTGTTCAAGTCTGAAGATCTCGGTGGCAATGATAAGATTACAGTAAATTCTGTCAATTCATTGTGGGTTGATGACAATTTCAGTGTAAGAAACCGTTATGTGAGTCTTATGCAGAAGGATTTTGATGCATTGGTTACAACTCTATCCTTCAGTGATCCGGCAACTGTGAAGGCCATCAACAACTGGTGTTCGGAGCACACCAATGGTAAAATCACAGAAATCATTGATGAACTTAGCCCGAATGATGTGATGGTTCTTGTGAACGCCTTGTATTTCAAGGCCCCTTGGCTCAATCCTTTCGATGAACATATGACTTCGTCTGCAAAATTCCACGGCTCAAAGTCTGTTTCGGATGTGGATATGATGGCGCGTAAGGCATATATGAATTATGCTGAATACAACGGATGCCAGCTGGTGGAACTCCCTTACGAAGGCGGACGCTACGCGATGTATGTGCTTCTTCCACCGGAGGATATGGATATAAATGAATTGATCGGCTACCTTTCCCAGGAGAGCTACGATGCTGCAATGAATTCTCTGCAGTCTAAGGAAGTCCTGTTGAAGATGCCTAAGGTAAAGGTTGAGACATCCTTGCTCCTTAATCAATCACTACAGCATATGGGAATCAGGACCGCTTTCACTGGAGCGGCAGATTTCAAGGGTATATCTGAAATGGGACCTCTTTCTTTAGGTCTTGTAAAACAGAAATGCTATGTGGAGATTTCTGAGAAGGGAACAGAGGCGGCTGCAGTGACCAGCGCGCAGATACGGATGACTGCTCTAAGACCTTCACAGTATGTGAGAATGACAGTGGACAGACCATATCTGTTCTTCGTGACCGATAAACAGGAGTCGAACATCCTCTTCGCCGGAAGAATAATGAATCTCTAACCCCAGATTCTTACCTATGAAAAAACACATTTTATTAATACTTGCAGTTCTTCTTTCTTTCGCCTCTGCAGCCCGGAATCAGGCTGACACAATCTCACGTGCAGTTGTGAAACCAGGTGTTGAAGTGTTGAGAGAAAGAGGTTTCTCAGGCCTGGAAGGCCGTCGTGTCGGCCTTGTGACCAATCCGAGTGGTGTGGACAGGTATCTCAAATCTACAATCGATATTCTTTTCGAGGCTCCGGAAGTGAATCTCGTAGCTCTCTACGGCCCGGAGCATGGAGTGCGTGGAGATGTATATGCCGGAGACAAGATTGCAGACTCCCGTGATGAGGCGACCGGTCTGCCGGTATACTCGCTTTATGGTTCTACACGAAAGCCTACTCCAGAAATGCTGGAAGGTATAGATGTGATGGTCTATGACATTCAGGATGTTGGGGCACGCTCATATACATTCATCAGCACATTGGGTCTTGTGATGGAGGCCTGTGCTGCAAAGGATATTGAGGTTATGGTTCTTGACCGTCCGAATCCTCTGGGAGGCAATAAGATTGAGGGATGCTATGTTGAGCAGCCATTTAACTCATTCGTCAGCCAGTATCGCATCCCGTATGTATATGGACTCACGGTAGGTGAGCTTGCAGTCTTGATAAATGAGGAAGGTTTGAATAGAGGTCAGAAAGGCGATCAGGAGCCTGTGAAATGCAGACTTACTGTTGTCCCTATGGAAGGATGGACGAGAGATATGCTTTATGAGGATACAGGACTCCCTTGGGTGCTCCCGTCTCCTAACATTCCGTTCAAGGAGTCTCCAATGTATTATGCTTCTTCAGGAATTATGGGGGAACTTTATGGATTTATGAATATCGGTATCGGATATACTCTTCCGTTCCAGATTTTCGGAGCCCTCTGGCTCGATCCCGAGAAACTCAAGGAAAGGCTGGAAAGCTATGAACTTCCTGGAATTTCCTTCAGGACAATATGGTATAAACCTTATTTCGGAAGCCTTGCAGGCAAACTTGTGAAGGGTCTTCAATTCTTTTTTACAGACTATGAAAAGGCCCGTCTTACAGATACTCAATTCTATGTGATGCAGGCAGTTGCAGAGCTTTACCCCGATAAGAAGTCATTCGAGGTTGCCAATGGCATAGGATTATTCGATAAAGTTTGTGGCACGGATTATGTTAGGAAGGAGTTTGTAAAGAGATACAAAGTCGCGGACGTCATTGAATATTGGCGGAAAGATGAGGAGGAATTCCGTGAGATGTCCCGACAGTATCATATTTATTAACCACGTTACTGCTCTGGCAGTTTCCTAAAACAAATTAACTATGGGATCAATGAGAAAGATATTAGCCTCTCTGCTGATAGGTTCGGCATTGGCAGGCTTTCAGTCTGATGTATTTGCACAGTCAAGAAATGGCGCATCCCGTACTTCTTCGGGTTCTTCCCGTTCAGAATCTGTACAAAGGTCATCATCAAATAGTTCAAGCCACAAATCTCCGGCTGTTTCATCCGGTTCGGCATCACGACCATCAGGACAGTCTTCTGTGAGACCTTCTGGCCAGAGCTCGCGACCATCAGGACAGTCTTCACGACCATCTGTAGGAAGCAGTTCATCCCGCCCTTCAGGAAATGCCGTAAACAAGCCGTCAGCAGGAACTCCTGCATCAAGGCCATCATATGGAAATTCAGGACGTCCTTCAGGCCAGCCTGCAGACAGACCTTCCGGTTCCAATATGAACAAGCCATCAGGTCAGATGGGAAACAAACCTGCGCCAAGTGGCAACAATAAGCCGAATGGAAACTTCAAGCCTGGCAATCAGAATAAGCCTATAGGTGTAAACAGACCAGGAGTGCGTCCTTCAGATCGTCCTCAGAACGGACCATCACACAGCAGACCTGTCAATGCTCCTCACAGACCAGGTTATGCTCCAAATAGACCACACAAGCCTGCACGCCCTGTCGGTGTCAAGCCACCTATGCGTCCTGCGATATATGTCTATCCAACTTATGTAAGCAGACCATATCCAGGTCACAGGCCTCCAAGACCACGTCCAGGAGTGATCTTCAGACCATATTACGGAACTGTGATTGCACACAACATAGCATCAAGCATGGCCTGGACTGCAGTAAGACTTGCGTACTACTCTTCGGTAGTCAGAACTTACAACATGATTTCTGACAACAATGCATATATAGCAGAGCAGAATGCAATAATCGCTCAGAACAATGCGTTGATAGCTGCTCAGAATCAGGCGATTGCAAATTCAGATATGCTTGCACAGTCGGCCTACAGCAAGGCGCAGAGACTGGGTCTTGTACAGAGTTATGCAGCGGCAGATATGGAATATTACTACCAGAACGGTGTTTTCTATGTTCTTGATGCCGACGGACAGTATAGAGTAATCGTTCCTCCTGCGGGAGCCCTTGTGGACGAACTGCCTGACGATAATGAAAAAATAAGGATTGATGGAGAGGTCTACTATAAGGTTGACGACACAATCTACGAGCAGGTAAGGATTGACGGACAGAAATACTACGAAGTCATAGGTCAGCTTTACAAGTAGGAACAGCATCATTAAACTTGAAAGGAGTGGAAAGAAAATCTTTCCACTCCTTGTTTTATATCGACTGTATCAGTCTTTATGCTTGTCGGTTGGTTCTATAGCTGTCTGAAGATTTTTTCGAGGATATCCGGATCGCCTGAAGTGCGGAGGTCAATGTGGGATGATTTACTGTCGGCAGAACCATATGTGATGCCTTCTTCATCCATGACTTCGATCAGGTGTTTTGCAATAGCCGGTGCAGGGTCTATCAGACGTATCTCCGGGCCGGCAAGTCCGATGATCACATCAGACAGGAATGGGTAATGTGTGCAGCCAAGGACGATTGTGTCGGCGCCTGCATCAAGAAGCGGCTCAAGGCTCTTGCGTACAATGGATTCTGCCTCAGGGCCTGATATTATGCCCTTTTCGACCAGTTCCACGAATCCGTCTCCTACGTGTTCTATGATGCGTATGTCTGAGGCATACTTCTCTTTATGTTTCAAGTACTTTTCTGATTTGAGAGTACCCGCTGTGGCCAAGACTCCAACAGTCCCTGTCTTTGTGAACTGGGCTGCAGGTTTGATTGCAGGCTCCATTCCAATGAATTTTATGGAGTATTCCTCTCTAAGTGTACGTATGGCTGCTGCTGTGGCTGTGTTGCAGGCGACGACGATTATTTCTGCGCCTTCGCTGATGAGCATGTCAGTTATTTTACGGCATCTGTCGATGATGAATTCCATCGGCTTCTCTCCGTATGGGCAATTCGCACTGTCGGAGTAGTAGATGTAGTCTTCGTCAGGGAGAACCTTGCGTATCTCTCTGAAAACAGACAGGCCTCCTGCACCTGAGTCAAATATTCCGATCTTTGCCATACAGTTTACAAATATAGACAAAAATCTTTACTATCTTTGTGAATTAGCAAATTGAAAACAGGATGTCTTTATATATACCGGATAATTACAGGAATCTTTTAGGGAACGTAGAAAACACGGAGAAGGCCATCAAGGCTGTGAAGGATATGTTTCAGGATAATCTTTCTGCGCAGTTGGCTCTTTTAAGAGTTACGGCACCCATGGTTGTGCTCAGTGGAACAGGCCTTAATGACGATCTTAATGGCGTAGAACGTCCTGTGGCGTTTCCGATCAAGGATATGGCTGAGCAGAAGGCAGAAGTTGTCCATTCTTTGGCAAAGTGGAAGAGGATCAAGCTTGCCCAGATGGGTGTCCAGCCTGGCAGGGGTATATATACTGATATGAATGCGCTTCGCCCGGATGAGGAGCTGGATAATATTCACTCTATCTATGTCGATCAATGGGATTGGGAGAAGGTCATCTCCAAGGAACAGCGTAACCTTGCTTTCCTGAAGAAGATTGTCCGCAGGATATATGAGGCAATCAAAGTGACGGAGAATAAATTATATGTGGAGTTTCCGCAGATTGAGCCTATGCTGCCGGAGGATATTTTCTTCATTCATTCGGAACAGCTCTTGCTTCAATATCCGAACTTGACTCCAAAGGAAAGGGAGAATGCAATTGTGAAGAAGCATAAGGCTGTGTTCATCATCGGTATCGGCGGTGAACTTTCCGATGGAACTGTTCATGATGGAAGGGCTGCTGACTACGATGACTGGACCACTCGCAATGAGGATGGCTTCGATGGTCTGAACGGTGACCTTATGCTATGGAATCCGGTGCTGAACAGCGCTTTTGAGGTATCAAGCATGGGTATAAGAGTTGATGATGAGGCTTTGCGGCGACAGCTGAAGATGCGTGCTGAGGAGTGGAAATCGGATTTGATGTACCATCGAATGCTGCTGGACGGAGAACTGCCGTATACTATTGGTGGCGGTATAGGTCAGTCCCGTCTTTGTATGTTTCTTTTAAGAAAGGCCCACATAGGTGAAATCCAGTCCAGCATCTGGCCGGATGATATGCGCGAGGCTTGTCACGAGGTTGGAATCGAACTGGTGTAAAAAGGTAGGATATGATAAATATAGAACAGATAAAGGAATTGCAGCAGCGCGTAGAGACGCTGGGCAGGTGCATTGATGTCGAGGGTAAGCGTGCTGATGTGGAGAAGAAGACTCAGAGGACTCTTGCATCTGATTTCTGGGATGATCCAAAGGAAGCGGAGAAGTTTCTTAAGGAACTTTCCGGTGTGAAGTTCTGGGTGACAGGCTTTGATAAACTGGCTTTAGGGGTTGAGGATCTCAATGTCCTTCTTGAGTTTGAGGATGAGGAGATCGATCAGGCTTATGCAACTGTTGTTGAGGAACTTGAGGCTCTTGAACTCAGGAATATGCTCGGTGAGGAAGGTGATAATCTTGGAGCGGTGCTGACTATCAACTCCGGCGCAGGTGGAACAGAGGCAAACGACTGGTCAGCCATGCTGATGCGTATGTATATCAGGTGGGCTGAACGAAATGGCTATAAGGTGACAATTACTGACGAACTTGAGGGTGAGGATGCCGGAATCAAGTCGGTCACTATGCAGGTTGAAGGTGATTATGCGTTCGGATATCTCAAGGCTGAGAGCGGCGTGCATCGTCTTGTGCGTATATCTCCGTTCAATGCACAGGGAAAGCGACAGACTACATTCTCGTCAGTGTTCGTATATCCTTTGGTTGATGATTCGATTGAGATTGAGATCAATCCGGGAGATCTTGAGTGGGATACCTATCGTTCGAGCGGAGCCGGTGGACAGAATGTCAATAAGGTGGAGACGGGTGTGCGTGTGAAGCATATTCCTTCGGGAATTGTTGTTGAAAACACCGAGACTCGTTCTCAGCTGGACAATCGTCAGAATGCTTTGAGAATTCTCAAATCACGTCTCTATGACATCGAGCTCAAAAAACGTCAGGAGAAACAGGCGGAACTGGAAGGTCAGAAGAAGAAGATCGAGTGGGGCTCGCAGATTCGAAGCTACGTCCTCCATCCATACAAGATGGTCAAGGATCTCCGCACAGGTCACGAAACATCCGATACCCAAGGTGTCCTCGACGGCGATCTGAACGATTTCATGAAGGTTTTCCTGATGGAAAACAACTAGATGTTAAAATATTGTTAATTTATATGAATGCCTGCAACGTTTGCAGGCATTTGTGCATCTTATAGGGCAGTGTAGTAAAATTTAGATTTTGATGAGAAGAGTTTTTATCACTTTATTGACAATATTTCTTTTTGCCGGTTCTGCCCTGGCACAGAAAGCGGATGTCGCTCAGCCGTCAGAGGGCAAGTTCCCTTTTTCAATCAAGGCTTATCCATTCAGAGGAACATATCTTGACGGTGGTGTACACTGGGAGAAGTTCGGAAGAGCAT
>ERZ808026.136-NODE-136-length-14822-cov-3.489861_pt1 | contig 14822 bp, 15 predicted proteins | sample MGYA00380182_ERZ808026 | MGnify/ENA primary metagenome ERZ808026 (study PRJEB31490, sample SAMN06133376) | cow dung metagenome | isolation source: H9 | host: cow | place: China: Chengdu | collected 2015-05 ... | reverse complement strand
AAAAGCCCCCTCTGCAGGGGCTTGAGATCTATTTATATATTCTACTTCAGAACCACATTCTCTTCAATGAGGTCAAGCAGATCATCGATATCCTCGAACTCCTTGGCGGTGGTGAGAATAGTGAAGAGCTTGCAGCCGGAGCCGTCTTCCGGGTCGACGGACACGCAGATGAAGTTGCAGGCCAAACCATCTTCTGTAGGAAACTCGAAGCCGTAAGCTGTAGTTCCGAGGAAATCGTACTCGCAGATCGGGTCTTCCTGAGCATCCGCACCAAGATCCTCCATAAGTTCGTCATATGTTCCACCTGCCTCGAAAAGGGCATCGGAGCCTTCCGGCATCGGACCGTAGCTGATCACTATAGAACGCGGATCGCCTTCGACAGCTGAAATATCCATCATTGCACACTCTCTGCCGTCAGGCTCCGAATATGACTCAGTCACGACATTCCATATCTCAGGCACCTTGACGCTGATGCCTTTGTAATCAACCTGCTTCAAATTTACTTTATCCATATCTGTCAACTTTTATTATTATTTCTGAAAAAGCATCCAAATATAAGAATTCCCTGACAGATACTCAAAGAATTATCGGCAAGTTTAACGCAAATGCAGTTACTTTCCGATATTTCGGCTCTGGTCCACCCAGATAAGCTTCGAAGTGTCGTAACCACGGGCCTCCGCCTCGTCAAGAATCATCTTGAGAAGATCAGGATCAGGTTCCGGTGTGCGCGACAGAATCCAGAGATACTTTTCCGCCTTGCTGCCGACGAGGGAAATCTGATAATTCTCATCCACCATCATCACATTGTACTCGGAATAGAAAAACATGAAGAAAGAAACCTTCAGAGCCCCCGGCTCACCGGCAGGGTCGGGATACTTTGCCTTTCCTTCAGCAATCTTATACTTGCCGTCCTTCCATCCGGTGTTCAGGACCACCACCTTGCCGTCGTCCTGAAGAATGTACTGAGCCATGGTATTGTCCATTCCACGCTCAAAACTGTGGTCATAGCGGGCGACCTCATACCATTCGCCGAGATAACGGGAAAGATCGAACTGACTTACTGTGGAATTGTCAAAATCCTTTGAACAGGAAACAAAGGGCAGAGCGCAGGCTGCGAGAGCTGCAAATAAGATACGTTTCATAACACTACTGACTAAAATTAAGCAACAGCCCATATGACAAAAACAATTCCTGAGCAGCCGCGAAACCAAATTATTCGTATTTTTGCTGCCGGAAAATTGAAAAAAGGATGACTATCGGCGACAATACAGCACTGGTACTGGAAGGAGGAGGCCTTAGAGGAGTCTTCACCTGCGGCGTGCTGGACTGCTTCATGGACAAGGGAATCCGTTTTCCGTTTACAGTAGGAGTCAGCGCCGGAGCCTGCAACGGACTGTCATACATGTCCGGCCAGAGGGGCAGGGCCAAGTCCAGCAACATAGACCTGATGGACAAGCATCATTACGTAGGATTCAAATACCTGCTCACACAAGGTTGCATAATGGACTACAAGCTTCTCTTTGAGGACTTCCCCGAAAAGATAATCCCTTATGATTACGAGGCATATTTTGCAAACACGGACAGGTTCGTCATGGTGACCACCAACTGCCTGACCGGCAAGGCTGAATATCTTGAAGAAAAGTCTGACAGCAAAAGGGTTATGGACATCGTACGTGCATCAAGCAGTCTTCCGTATGTAACAAAGATCACTTATGTCGACGGAGTGCCTATGCTTGACGGCGGCATTGCGGATTCCATACCTGTGGAATATGCAAAAAGCCAGGGATATGAAAGGATGGTTGTGATCCTGACCCGAAACAAGGGCTACCGCAAGAATGAAAAGCAGCTGCCGGTACCGAAGGTGATCTACAGGAAATATCCGGAACTTCGCAAGACACTAGCAAGCCGCAATGCGCAGTACAACCGCACGATGGAGATGATCGAGAGACTTGAAGAGGAAGGAAGTCTTACCGTAATAAGACCGGTCCACCCCATTGAGGTGGACCGTATGGAAAAGGACACAGACAAGCTGAGAGCCTTGTATCAGGAGGGATACGAACTGGCTGAATCGTTTCTCGCCAGTCTCTAGTCTATAGTCTTGTCTATATTGAATCTTGTGATCTTTCTTGACGTATTCTTCTGGAATTCAGAATCTCTAAGCTTAACACACTTGACAGCCTTGTAAGGAGGCATCTTCGCATTAAGCGCCTTCACCTGATTCTCAAAATACTCCTGAGCATTGTTGACTCCCATGTGGGCAAGAAGATCCGCATCCGGGAAGATTTCCGCAACGATAGTGATCTTGTCTTTCTGCACGCGGCTCTCGCCTGCATAGACTACAACTTCGCTCACACCCTCAACCTTCTGAAGATCAGCCTCAATCTCCTCCGGATAGACATTCTTTCCGTTTGAAAGGATGATCAGGTTCTTCTTACGGCCGGTGATATATATCCAACCCTCTTCGTCAAGCTTACCGTAGTCTCCTGTGTGGAAGAAACCGTCCTTGTCGAAGACTTCTGCTGTAGCCTCAGGATTATTGTAATAACCAAGCATCACATTCGGGCCCTTTACACAGATCTCGCCCTCACCGTTTTCATCAGGATTATCAATCTTGACGCGGCAGGCAAGGATCGGAGTTCCCACGCTGCCAGGCTTCTGATACTTGTTTCTGTTAGCTGAAATAAGCGGAGCACATTCTGTAATGCCGTAGCCATTGAGAATGGTTATGCCGAGAGCGTCGAAATTGCGGATGATCTCTTCATCGAGCTTTGCTCCACCGCAGATGATCAGTTCAAGCTTGCCGCCGAATGCACTCAGCACACTTGCAAATAGTTTTCTTCTGACATCGACCCCGAATTTCCTGAGGAAGTTGCTGACTTTGATCATAGCCTTAAGCAGGCCTTCCTTACCGTCCTTACGCGCTGTTGCCCATATCTTCCTGTTCATCACCTCAAGGAAGGCAGGCACCAGAATCAGGTGGGTCGGCTGCTGCTCCTTGATCTCATCGCTGACATGCTTGATGCCGCTGGATATATATACCTCACAGCCCTGTGAAAGATGACCGACGTAGTTGACTGTCGAGCCGAAAGTATGGTGAGGAGGAAGAACATGCAGAGTCTTTCTGGTGATATCGAAATTGTACATTCCCAAGGTCATGTCAAGACCGATATTGGCCTGAGAAAGCATCACGCCCTTACCCTTGCCAGTAGTGCCGGAAGTAAATACGATTGATGCCAGCTTGTTTACATCAATCTTGTAGTCATAATAGGAATTGTCGCCGGCAGCATAAAGTCCGGCACCCTCAGTCTGCACATCCTCAAGTGTCCTGAGGGTTCTGTCTCCGAGTTCCGAAGCCTCGATGGAATTTGACGAAGCGACAGAAATGATCATCTCAACAGTCTTGAGGCCTCCATTGCGGAGTATCTCCTTGACCTTTGCTTCAGATGACTTTCCATAGATCAGGACCTTGGTTCCAGTCGTTGTAATGATACCGTCTATATCTTCAATAGGGAGTTCCTTGTCGACAGGTACAGTAACAGACCCGATAGCCATTACGGCAAAGAAAGAGCAGCACCAGCCATAAGAGTTTTCTCCAAGGATAGCTATATTCGTTTCTCGATAGCCTTTTGAAATGAGGTAAGTACCAAGACCTCTCACATCTTCACGCCACTGAAGGAAGGTGACTTTCTTCACTTCCTTATCCCAATAATTCTCCTTATAGGAAATTGCGATACTGTCTGAAAAATTCTGCGCTGCCTCTTCGACCAATGAGCGCATATCATCTATAAATGTGGTCTTATAGATGGGATAATTCTTATTCATCATTTAGGTGTTAACAGGTTTTAGCTCACCAAAGTTAGTTATTTTATTGAAAAAACCACGATTTGGCAATAAGTTAATATCTTTGCAGCAAGGAGATTAATGACATGAAAACATACGATTTCGACAAGATCATCGAGCGCAGAGGCTCTGGAGCCATAAAATGTGATGCTCTTGGAAAGTTTTTCGGAAAGGATGACCTCATTCCGATGTGGGTGGCGGACATGGACTTCGAGACACCGGATTTCATCACGGAAGCGCTCATGGAGAGAATGAAGCATCCCATCTTCGGCTACACTTCAGAGCCCGCGGAGTACCGTCCGGCCATATGTGACTGGATTGCGGAACATCACGGGTGGGAGGTAAAGAGCGAATGGCTGAGCTACATCCCGGGAATCGTCAAGGGAATCGGAATGGTCATAAACGTTTTCATGAAGGAAGATGAAAAGGTGATAATCCAGCCACCTGTATATCATCCGTTCAGGCTCGTTCCCCAGAAGAATCACCGAGAGGTGGTGCTCAATCCGCTCCGCGAACTTCCGGAAGGAGGCTATGAGATGGATTTCGAGAATCTGGAGGCCGTATGCGACGACAAGTGCAGAATACTAATACTCTCCAATCCACACAATCCTGCAGGCATTGTGTGGCCACGCGAGACTCTGGAGCGCCTGGCATCCTTCTGCCACAGCAGAGACATAATCGTCATTTCAGACGAGATCCATTGCGACATGGCTCTATTCGGCAACAGGCATATACCGTTTGCAAGCGTCTCTCCTGAAGCAGCGGCATGCAGCATAACTTTCGGAGCCCCATCGAAGACCTTCAACATTGCAGGAATCGTAAGTTCATATTCTGTTGTGCCGAATGACTCACTCCGCCATCGTTTCCACGAATGGATGGAGGCCAATGAGATGAACGCAGCTCCACTGTTCTCCCCTATCGCGACCATCGCAGCATTCCGCAAAGGCGAGGAGTGGAGGAAGCAGATGCTTGAATATGTGGAAGGCAATATCAATTTCCTGACAGACTACTGCCGCGAGAAGATGCCGGAAATCAAGCCGTTACGTCCGCAGGCGTCGTTTCTTGTATGGCTTGACTGCCGCAGTCTGGGACTTGATCATGATCAGCTCATAGACCTTTTCATAAACAAGGCTGGGCTTGCCTTGAATGACGGAGAGATGTTCAATCCTGGAGGTCAAGGTTTCATGAGGCTCAATGTGGGAACTCCTCGAAAAATCCTTAAATCGGCCCTCGACAGGCTTCACAAGGCAATTTCCGAAAATCTTTAATCATCACTGCCCCATTTCCGGCATAATTTTTAATATATTTCCACTACCTTGTATTGCAAGGTATTCTAAAATTTATATATCTTTGCAATGCAAGAGGCACTATCACATATTTTCATATTATGCACCCACCTCGAAAAATATGATGAGTTGACTGAACAACAATTGACAACATAAAGTAGAAAATATGAAAAAAACGATCAATGTAGCCATCGGCGGATGCAGCTTCACAATCGACGAAGATGCATACATCAGACTTGAAGAATATCTGGACAGCTTCAGCGCATGTCTGGAGAACACATCAGGCAGCAAGACCGCAGCTGACGAACTTGAAATGAGGATAGCTGACCTTCTCAAGGAAAAGCTCGGAAGCAGGGAGGTCGTGGATCTCGGCATCGTGAATGCAGTACTCAACCAGACCGGACCGGTGGGAACAGAGAACAGACAGACTGAAGACAGTCACTACTATCGTCCGGGAGATAAGGAGAGAATCAGAAAATTCTTCAGAGATGCAGATGGAAAGAAGCTTGCCGGAGTCTGCTCAGGCCTTGCCCTCTATCTGAACATTGATGTATCGCTGATCAGAATCCTGTTCCTTGTAGTGTTCTTCTTCGGATCGGCCGGCGGATGGGTTTATCTGGTGCTGTGGATCATCGCTCCTGAAGCAAGGACAGCAGCAGAGAAATGCGAGATGAGAGGCATTCCGCCGACTGCAGAGAACATCAGAAGGTTCAGCGAAGGAATGTAGTATGGAAAACATAATCGAGAACAACAGGACGCAGATGAGGCGAGGGGTGCTGGAATACAGCATCCTGCTGATTCTTTCTGCCTCAGACGGATACGCATCCTCCATCATTCAGAGACTGAAGGATGTGAACATCATCGTGGCGGAAGGAACAATCTATCCGCTTCTTATCCGTCTTAAGAAGCTCGGACTGCTGAACTACAGATGGGAAGAGTCCACTCAGGGACCTCCAAGGAAGTACTATATGATCACGCCCCTTGGACGGGAACAGCTTGAGGGTCTGGATGCAGCATGGGAAGAACTTGCAGAAGGCATTGAAACAATCAGGGAAACAAACAGAAGAACAAAATGAAGACTACAGAAAAGATAAGCCTCGGAGGATTTGCTTTCGTTGTAGAATCGGACGCATATGAAGCGCTCGAAAGTTATCTTTCGGAGATTCGCGAATGTTTCAGGAACGACAACAGCGCCGACGAGATCGTCGACGACATCGAGGTCAGGATAGCTGAGATTCTGAAGGAGAAGTATATCGAGGGAATGGTCGTAAACCTTGGGATGATCGATGAGATCAGGAAAAGGATCGGAGACCCTAAGGAGCTTGCTGGTCAGGATGATGCAGACCCTCAGGCGGAAGATGAGTTCCCTAAGCAGCCCAGAAAGCGTACGTTCAGGGAGAAAAGGCTGTACAGGAACATCGACGACAGAGTGCTTGGAGGAGTATGCTCCGGCCTCGGTCTGTACTTCAATCTGGACAAGGCGATATTCAGACTCTTCTTCCTCATCGCATTCTGCCTCGGATTCTTCCAGGTTCCGGGCATTGTGACCTTGCCACTTGTTGCATATCTCATCCTGTGGATAGCGATGCCTGCGGCAAGGACTGTGGAACAGAAATGCGAGTTGAGCGGCAAGCCTATGGACCTCAAGGACTTCCGCGACGGCGAGAACAGGTTTGCTCGCGAGATCAGGGAGACTGCAAAATCACCTGCCGTTCACACTATAATGAGGATTATGGGAATGATCATCGGCATCATATTCATAATCATAGGATTAGGTGGGTTCTCCGCAACTATCTTCTTCCCGTCCGTTCCTGCGATAATTGCAAACCACATTCATCTCGGCGACCTTGTCGGCGAGGAGATGATTGCCGGCAAGATTGCATGCGACATGACTTTCTGGTGGATGATGTTCGGAGTAATAGGTCTTGCAGCATTGGGCATGCTCTACTCAGGCATCGTGCTATGTTTCGATTTCAAGACTCCTTCGTGGAGACCGGGTCTGGTGATATTCATCCTATGGGTGGCAAGCATCCTGGTAACCATTGCATGGGTCCTGCACAAGGTCGCAGAATATCTCCCGACAGTGATATGAACACTATAAAAAAAGTTCAATCATCATAAAAAAGATTGAAAGATTATAAAAAAAAGAAAAACCTGCTTCTGCAACAGGGTTAAGACAACGGTTCCTTCAGTCGCATAGTCTATATTCACGCAAAAAAGACTATGAAGCTGAAGGAACTTTGCGTAGATGAGAGGCCGAGAGAAAAGATGCTGGACAAGGGCGCCGCATCCTTGAGCAATGCGGAACTGCTGGCAATAATGCTGAGGACAGGAACAGGAAAGCAGAATGTGCTGGAGGTGGCTCAATCGATGCTGAAGGCAGGAGATGGAAAACTTGAAGGGCTGGCAGGGATGTCCGTGGAGAATCTGTGCGAATTTGAAGGGATAGGCCCGAGCAAGGCCGTGACGATTGCTGCAGCTTTCGAACTTGGCAGACGATACGCTTCGGAAAATGTAAAGGACGAAAAACAGAGGATGTCCTCTCCAAAGGAGGTGTTCAGGCTGATGTACCCCCTGCTGAAGGATGTAGGACACGAAGAGTGCTGGGGTCTGTACACCAATAAGGCAAACATTCTTCTCGGCAAAGAAAAGCTGACCAGCGGAGGTGAAGAATCGACGGTGATCGACAACAGGATGGTGATACGGCGAGCCATCGAACGGAAGGCGTCTGGTGTCATTCTTGTACACAACCACCCATCAGGTAACGCTCTGCCGAGCAGCGCCGACATCAGTCAGACCAGACTGCTGCAGAACGCAATGAAAACGTGCGGACTGTCCCTGATTGACCACGTGATAATCGGAAGAGGCAGCTGGTACAGTTTTACTGATGAAACCTTGAATGAATCCTGAGAATATTCTTGGAAGATGGAGAAAATAAAGATATATTTGCGTAATCATCAAAGACAAAGCAATATGAAAGTCATCAATCTTGGCCAGACAGACTCTATCCTCAACAAGTTTGTCTCTCAGCTCCGCGATACAAAAGTCCAGAAGGACAGCATGCGTTTCCGCAGAAACCTCGAAAGAATCGGAGAGATCTTCGGATATGAGATCAGCAAGGGTCTCAACTACTCTGCAAAGGAATTCACCACTCCACTCGGAATCGCAACGATTCCTACATATGACGACAAGGTGGTTGTAGCTACAGTCCTCCGCGCAGGACTTCCTCTGCACCAGGGTATCCTCAATTATTTCGATGATGCTCAGAATGCATTCGTGGCAGCCTACAGAAAATATGATAAGGGCGAGGACTTCCACATCAACATCGAGTACATCACTACTCCAGACCTCACCGGCAAGGTTCTGATTCTTGCAGACACCATGCTTGCCACCGGAGCATCCCTTGAGATCGCATATAAGAAGCTCTGCGAGCAGGGAGAGCCTGCACACACTCATCTCGTATGCCCTATTTCAAGTGCTTACGCTGTGGAGTATCTCCAGAAGAATCTTCCTGCAGACAAGGTGACTCTCTGGGTTGCGGCAATCGATGAAGAACTCACAAGCCACTCATACATAGTCCCAGGTCTCGGAGATGCCGGCGACCTTGCGTTCGGAATCAAGAAATAAGACGAACCCCGAAAGTTTCAATGCTTTCGGGGTTTCTTTTAGAGTTCCTTTCTGAGGCGGGCCTTAGGGATGCCCAGCTGGTCGCGGTATTTTGCGATTGTACGGCGCGCAACCTTGTAACCTTTGGCCGTCATCTGCTCAACGAGTTCATCATCAGTGAGCGGCTTGCGCTTGTTCTCGTTGTCCACACATTCCTGAAGCGCCTTCTTGAGCTCTCGCGTAGATACTTCCTCTCCGTCCTGATTCTCAAGACCTTCCGAGAAGAAATATTTAAGAGAATATATTCCGAAATGAGTTTCAATATACTTGCTGTTCACAACTCGTGAAACGGTAGAGATATCGAATCCTGTCTTTTCTGCGATATCCTTAAGCACCATAGGCTTGAGGTTGGTCTCATCTCCATCTATGAAGTACTCTCTCTGATAATCCACGATTGCCTGCATAGTGCTGGAAAGGGTGTTATGACGCTGCTTGATGGCCTCGACAAACCATTTTGCTGAATCCAGCTTCTTCTTGACGAATGCAGCAGCCTCCTTCTTCTCCCTTTCTGACGAATTGGCGGCATCAATGAGGATGTCTGCATATTTCCTGTTTATCTTAAGTTCAGGAACAGAGAAGCGCGGCATTGAAAGCTTAAGTTCCCCGTCCTTGTATTCAAGCTGGAAATCAGGAACGATCTGCTGCGCCTGATCGGTGTAGGAATCGTCAATCTGTCCTCCAGGAGAAGGATTGAGCTTGAGGATCTTCGCCATTGCAGCCTTGAGTTCATCCTCAGTGATGCCCATACGGGTCATTATCTTCTGGAAGTGCTTGTTGGTGAACTCCGTGAAATGATGCTGAAGAATCTTTATTGCATTTTCCACTTCAGGAGTCTTACGGCAGCCCTTGATCTGGAGAAGGAGGCATTCCTGAAGATCACGTGCACCAACTCCGGCAGGCTCGAACTCCTGAACTACCTTGAGCATCTGGAGAACTTCCTCCTCTGTGGTCTCGATGTTTGCCCTGAACGAGAGGTCATCCACCAGGCTGTCTATGCTTCTTCTGAGATAGCCGTCATCATCAAGGCTTCCGATTATGAATGAAGCGACAGCATACTGATGTTCTGTGAGATTACGATAGCCGAGCTGATCCTGAAGACTCTGAGTAAAACTTTCCTTTACAGAGAATGTATTGTACTGAGGTCTCTCTTCCTTGGAATTATAAAGGTCTGACCTAAGTCTGTAGCTTGGGATGGAATCATCCTCCTTGTAATCCGAAAGCGACACTTCTCTTGGAGCTTCATCCTGATCATTCTCTTTGGCCACATCTTCATCCAAGACCGGATTTTCCTCCAATTCCTTTCTGATCCTCTGTTCAAGTTCCTGAACAGGAAGCTCAATCAATTTGATAGTCTGAATCTGCAAAGGAGAAAGCTTCTGAGTCTGCTTTAGCTCCAATCCCTGCTTTAACATAAATACACTACTGTTTTTAACAATTATTCCACGACCGGTTTCGGTCTGATCACCTTCACTGTATCGGCAACGACAGCGTTGTTCTTGTCAACAACAGGATACTCGATGCTTTCCTTTACAACGAACGCGCTCGGGAACTCGTACCTGATGCGTGAAAGAAGCTCCATCGCCTCTGACTTGGTCCTGAAGTCACCCACCGTAACCTTGAAATAAGGATTCGAGTAGGTTCTGTACGCCGGGATGTCCCTGTGAAGAGCCTGGAAACGCTTGAGTGTCTCCTCCGACTCCACTCTGGAAGTCTGACGGTTGTCAAAGAAGATTCTGACACGGTAGCCTGTGAGCACTCTGTCCTTGTTTGAAAGGATATGAGTCCTGACTGACTCCTCCACCATCGGACTCTGCTCCACATTGACCTTGGCAAACACATCGACGCCTACCAATGTAGAGTCGACGGCCGCAGCCGGACGATAAACGACAGAATCCACAAGTTCATAACCTGCAGCAACCGGTATTTCCTGAGCGGAAAGTACATTCATCGAAAGAATCGAGAATATAAAGATGAACGGTATTGAAAAAAAGTTAGTCTTCATCATTTCAAGAGTTCCTTAAGTTTTTTCAACGGCACATCTTCCATTTTGATTTTCTTTGACGGTCCGCCCTTGAGTTTTGCCTTTGCATAAATATTAGCCGTGCCGTTTTCAATGGCACTCTTGTTTTTTGCAAGAGCAAGGACTTCGAGTACCGATACCCCTTCGGCAAGCGTCACATCAGCCTTTACCTTATAGGTCGAATCTTTTCTCGCAGTCAGAACCACCGGAGCCATCGCCACGTTACCAATAACCTTGCCAGAAACGACAGCTTCGCCGGAAATTTCCGACAAAGTGATTTCATTTGCCGGATTATGCACACCGACAGACATCTTTACGGTAAGGGCGCGAAGTCCTTTCGGCGTGATGGAATCAAGTTCGAATGATGTCACACCCACCTGCTTGACCTTGGCACAACTGCCGAGGATCAGGACCATAAACGCAATGGAAATTAATCTATATGCCTTGTTTTTCATTGTTATCGAATTTACATTAGATGCAAAGATAACATTTTTCGGCGAAAAATCATATCTTTGTCTTTTGATAGAAACAGACTTGAAATATGACAGACAACAATATCAGACCTATAATCGACCCTTCAAAGCCAAAGGTATACATAGAGACATACGGCTGCCAGATGAATGTAAACGACAGCGAAGTGATCCTCTCGATCCTCCAGGATGCCGGTTACTGCCTCACGGAAGACATTGAGCAGGCCAACATCATCCTGGCGAACACATGCTCGATCAGAGACAACGCAGAGCAGAGGATATGGGGCAGGATCGACCAGTTCAAGCTTCAGAAGAGGAAAAGGTCTGATGTGGTGATCGGAATCGTAGGCTGCATGGCTGAAAGGCTCAAGGACAAGCTTCTTGACGGCAGCGAAGTGGATCTGGTAGTGGGTCCTGATGCCTACAGAGCCCTTCCGGAAATGCTCGAAGCCCTCAGGCCGGACAGCCCTCAGATCAACGTACTTCTTTCAAGAGAAGAGACATACGCAGACATAAGCCCTGTCAGAATGGACAGGAACGGCATTTCAGCATTCATCTCGATCATGAGAGGCTGCAACAACGTCTGCTCGTACTGCATCGTGCCTTACACACGTGGAGCGGAAAGAAGCCGCGACCCTCATTCGATCGTACGCGAGGCAAGACAGCTCTGGGAAAACGGATACAAGGAAGTGACACTCCTCGGTCAGAATGTGGATTCATATTTCTGGAAGTCTCCCGAAGGCGAGGAGCATAATGTGAATTTCGCGCAGCTGCTCGAGATGGTCGCGCTGATCAGCCCGGATATGAGAGTACGATTCTCCACATCGCATCCTAAGGACATCAGCGACGAGGTCATCTATACAATGGCAAGACACGAGAACATCTGCAAGCACATCCACCTGCCGGTACAGTCAGGAAGCAGCATCATGCTTGAAAAGATGAGACGCAAATACAACAGGGAGTGGTACCTCGAAAGAGTGGACAAGATCAGGAGTGTGATTCCTGACTGCGGCATCACTACAGACGTGATCGCAGGATTCTGCGGCGAGACCGTGGAGGACCACCAGGACACCCTTACACTCATGGAGAAGGTTGTCTTCGACTCTGCCTTCATGTTCGCATATTCAAACAGGCCGGGAACACTCGCATCCAGAAAATATGAGGATGACATCCCTTATGAGGAGAAGACAAGAAGGCTCAACGAGATCATCGCCCTTCAGGGACGCATGAGTCTCAAGAGCAACGAGAAGGAAGTCGGCAGGATACTGAAGGTACTTGTGGAAGGCCCTTCAAAGAAGAATCCTGACGAACTTTGCGGAAGGGCAAGCAGCAACAAGATGTGCGTCTTCCCTTCACGCGGCGAGAAGCCGGGAGACTACTGCGAAGTGGAAGTGGTTTCCGTGACTTCCGCGACCTTGCTTTGCAAGCGTATCGACTAACACCACATAATTATGGAAAAATACATACTCGCCCTTGATCAGGGAACCAGCAGTTCAAGGGCAATCGTATTCGACGGACACGGTCAGACAAAGGCAGTGTCCCAGAAGGAGTTTACCCAGATCTTCCCGAAACCGGGCTGGGTGGAGCACAATCCTATGGAAATCTGGTCATCCCAGGCTTCAGTGATCGCAGAGGCAATCACTTCGATAGATATCAACGGAAAGAATATCGCAGCCATCGGCATCACCAACCAGCGTGAGACCACCATCGTATGGGATGCAGAAACCGGAGCCCCTGTCTACAATGCCATAGTATGGCAGGACCGAAGGACATCGGAATACTGCGACAGCCTTAAGAAGGACGGCCGCACAGACCTTATCCGCAGCAAGACAGGACTCATCATCGATGCATATTTCAGCGCCACAAAGATCAGATGGATCCTTGACAATGTGGAAGGAGCGCGTCAGAAGGCTGAGGAAGGAAAGCTCCGTTTCGGAACCGTAGACACATGGCTCATCTGGATGCTTACCAGAGGAGAGGTACATGTGACAGACGTCAGCAACGCTTCCAGGACCATGCTCTTCAACATCCACACCCTCGAGTGGGACCCTGAGCTTCTCTCTCTCTTCAACATTCCGGCTTCAATGATGCCTGAGGTAAAATCATCAAGCGAAGTGTATGGATACACTAAGACAACACTTTTCGCACACGAGGTTCCTATCGCCGGCATAGCTGGAGACCAGCAGGCAGCACTTTTCGGTCAGATGTGTACAGAGCCCGGCTCGGTAAAGAACACATACGGCACAGGCTGCTTCCTTCTGATGAACAGCGGAGAAAGACCTATAATGTCGTCAAACAATCTTCTTACTACCGTTGCCTGGAAGATCGGAGACACAGTGAACTATGCACTCGAAGGCAGCATCTTCGTTGCCGGATCGGTAGTACAGTGGCTTCGTGACGGCCTTGGAATCATCAAGTCATCATCTGAAGTGGAAGAACTTGCGGCAAGCGTTCCGGACAACGGCGGAGTCTACTTCGTCCCAGCCCTCACAGGTCTCGGAGCACCGCATTGGGATCAGTACGCCAAAGGCAGCATCTACGGACTCAGCAGAGGAACCACAGCTGCACACATCGCACGTGCAGCCCTTGAAGGCATCGCTTTCCAGACCATGGACATCGTGAATGCAATGCAGAAAGATGCAGGCGTCACCCTGAAGGAACTCAAGGTGGACGGCGGTGCATCCCGCAACAACCTTTTAATGCAGTTCCAGGCTGACATTCTGGGCACTTCCGTAATCAGACCTACAGTGACTGAGACCACAGCTCTGGGAGCAGCCTACCTTGCAGGTCTTGCAGTAGGATATTGGGAAAGCCTCGATCACATCAAGAGCCAGTGGGGCGTAGACACCGAGTTTACTCCGAAAGCTGCTGAGGAAGATGTAAACACACTCAAGGAAGGATGGGCAGACGCAATCAGAAGAACACTAACCAACAAATAATCAATTATGGAAATGTATCTTAAATATATCTTCGAGTTCATCGGCACAATGGTGCTGATTCTGCTCGGTGACGGCGTATGCGCCGCAACAAGCCTCGACAAGAGCAAGGCAAAAGGTGCCGGATGGGTCGTGATAGCAATGGGATGGGGATTCGCAGTTATGGTTGGCGTATTCATCTCCGGCTCGATCTCCGGAGCTCACCTCAACCCTGCAGTAAGTATCGGATGCGCCCTTGCCGGAACCATGGAATGGAGTGCCGTACCAGGTTATGTGATCGCTCAGCTGCTGGGAGGATTTACCGGAGCCCTGCTTGTATGGCTTTTCTACAAGGATCATTATGATGCTACCGCAGACCCTGACACAAAGCTTGGAACATTCTGCACAATGCCGGCAATAGAAGGCCACAAAGTCAGAAACTTCTTCTGCGAGGCCCTCGCATCATGGCTGCTCATCTTCGTAATCCTTGTCTTCGGAGTGGACGGCAACGTGCCTACTCTCGACGCAGAAGGCGTACACCTTCATATCGGTATGGGAGAGCTTGGAGCATTCCCTGTAACCTGTCTGATCATGGCTATCGGCATGTCTCTTGGCGGAGCGACCG
>ERZ808026.135-NODE-135-length-14855-cov-4.101367_pt1 | contig 14855 bp, 10 predicted proteins | sample MGYA00380182_ERZ808026 | MGnify/ENA primary metagenome ERZ808026 (study PRJEB31490, sample SAMN06133376) | cow dung metagenome | isolation source: H9 | host: cow | place: China: Chengdu | collected 2015-05 ... | reverse complement strand
AACGTATAGGTTTGCGTATAATCAAGACCGGTTAATTTAACGGTTGCTGTATAGGTATTTCCGTTTAATGTTGCGGTTGCATTCGTCCAATTTCCTCCATTTTGTTTATACTGAACCGTTAATGTATTGTTTGTTGAACCAAAAGATCCGTTGAAATAATTTCCTTTAATAGTTAATACACATTCTCCACTGGCTGTCGGATTTGAGACATCCATGGCACATGTTATTTTGACATAGTTAATCAAAGTTTTAGAAATATCAACACTAGTTGTAAAATCCCTCGTATCGGTTACGCTACATCTATAATTACCGCTTACCACATCACTAAAATAATCGGTCCAAGAATTACCGCTTCCTCCAGTAAAATTTTTTCCGTTATAATTAATATTAATACTTTTGGTTCCTGAACTATTTTTTGGACTTGAAGTAATTGAAAATCTTACTTTCGAATAATACTTAATTAATTTATTTTCATCACCGGTTAAGGCTTTGGTTGTTTCGTTCACATCTTTGATGGTCGCGCTAATTCCTGGTTTATTGGTTGATTCTTTAACATAAACATCGAATCGGCATTCACTTGACCCGATTTTGGTTGAACCACTATACGTATCACAAATAACTCGTCCCCAACTCGATCTGGTGTTTGGCATTTGAGCATAGAAACTGGTTGGTAATGTCCATGAAATACTCGTTGAACTTGTTTTAGTTGCGATAGTTCCGGATAAACCATTAAACGCATAAGTTAATGTATGCGTAAATGAACTACTTGCTCGATTGATTGTAATGGTAATTTTTTCACCGATATTTGCGTTGGTTGAACTAACAGATGAAGTACGTGGAATGGTAGAAAGTGTTCCACTACCACTTCCACTTTTTGTACCAATCCATCCTACTCCACTATAATTAATATCGAATTGTAGACTAAATGAGAAACTGAACGATTTTGTTCCATCCGCATTATGATAAATAGTTGTAGTTCCATTTGTTAAAGTTTTAGTTGTATTAGTTCCAACCCCAATTGTACAAGTTCCGCTATAATTTGATCCGTTAACTGTTACATTCCATGATTTTGATGCACTAGATGAGATACTTCCTCCAGTTGTAACTAATTGTAAATGCCAACCAACTACTGAGTTATTATTCGCGATCGATTGACTATCTTGCCACCATCCAAATCTTAATGTGACTTGATTAGACACCCATATATCAACATTTGCCATCGTTTATCACCCCTTTTTTATGATTGGCCAATCCAGAATATAGCCGTACGTTTTGATCCATTTTCTATGAAATCTTCCATACGACTATTATCACCAATAATTAGATAAGTTGTTGCATGTAAGTTTTTGGCATCAACCCCTTGATTATTAGCAGTTAACATAATATCATTGTTTTTATATATTCTCATTCCGTCTTCTGTGATTTGGGTTTTCATTTCACTATCTGATTTACTAATATTTAGACCGTTTTCATTAAATGTATATCCAGTCGTTGTTGATACTTTGTTCACGCCATTGATTAAATTTTTCTCTATTTCAATTTTAACATCGTCTGAAGTCATAGCTAAATTAACTTGATCTTGGATTATTGAAATATCATTCGCCAATCCTTCTGTTGTTTCTTTTACTGTTTGCTCGAGTGATTTAACCGATGCATTAATACTATCTGAACCTAATTGAAGCTGAGTTACTGTTTCAGTTATTGTTTTTGTTTCCGATTTAATAGTCGATAATTCACTTTCTGTATCTTCTGGAGCTAAATTATAATCGGTTGGTTTATTTCCCAATTCGAATTTAATTTTAATGGTTGTATCGTAGCTAGATTCTCCACAAATAGCACCTAATTTAGCCTGTGTGGCATTTGTTGGAACACTGATTATTTGACATTGATAAGTATCACCATTTAAAGCAACAACAGCAACGGACGATATATAATTACTGCTTGAATCAAAGAATGCTACACGATTTGTATTATGACTATTGACCACACGATTTGGATTCCAACATTGATAAACAATTTCTTTTGATCCATTAAGATCGACTAATGAATGTCTTATTTTATGTTGTGTGTCTACTGTATCAGTGATATTTCCGTCGGTTTCATATCCAGTTATTAAATCACTTATTACCCATAGGTTCGTTCCACCAACTTGAATCTTATCTACTGCATCATTAATTTTATTTGTTGTGGTAGTTTTCGTTTCATAGATGTTCGATACACTTAGGTTAATTGCTTCTTTTGCTACACTAATAGCGGATTCCATTTGCTCTGTGGTTGAATAGTTACCTTTAAGATTATCATCAAGTGTTTTTACTTCATTTTTTGTCGCATAGGTGCTGCTTACGGATGCGTTTATCTCATTAGCTTTCTGATTAATAGCGCTATTCATGGTTGATGTGGTTGAATAGTTTGTTGATAGATTAGTACTAAGATCATTAACTGTCGATTTAGTCGCATAGGTATCCGCAACCGATGTTTTAAATCCCTCTAAACTTTGATTGAGTGAAGTGTATTTTGAATTTAGTGTATTACTTGATTCAATCACGTTATTTTCTAAATCCGTCACTTGTTTTTTAATCACACTATCTTCGGATATGAGTGTACTTATACTTGCTGCATTTGCTTCAATTTTTGTGGTATTAGTTTGAACTTGTTCTATAACAGCCGTTAAATCACCACTAATGGTCACATCTTGAATTGTATCTACTTGTGTTTTTAATGAATTAAAAGCAACCTCTAATGATTGACTTTGTCCATCTAGATAGATTTTACTCGATTGTATTGTTGTACTATTATCGCTGTTTATCTGAGTTATGACTGATGATATATCTAGTTTACTACCCGATATAGCTGCATTGTCATTAATCATGTTATTAACAATTAAACCGTCACCAATCGCTGTTGCTGTTATTCCATTTTGATTTATTAATTGACCTTGTCCATCTTCTCCATATAAAATAAATGTGAAATCTCCAGTTGCATCTTTACCAATTTGTATTCTAACATTTCCGTTTTTATCTGTAAATTGTTGCGTTGAACCAGTAATAAGCATTCCACCGTCTTCGCTTCCGATAGTTACTTCGCTTGTATTTATTCGTCCCGCATTAAGTTTTGCCGCGCTAACACTATCAATCATTGCATCTTTAATAAATGCGTCTTCCATGGTTACTTTATCTGCTGTTATCTTAAATGCTAAAATATTATCGCTGGTTAAATTTCCATTAACGAGTGTTTTTATCTCCGCAAAATCAGCATTTAATATTTCGATATCTGCATTTGTTGCTTTTAAATCTTGAACAACCCCATTAACAACATTAAAGTTTTCAACGACTGAATTTTCTATACGAGAATTGGTAGCTTCTAAGTTTTCAATCTTACTATTAACGACTGTTGAATTTTCTACATATGCGTTTTCCAAATAACTATCTTTTGCTACTAGATTTTCGATTTGACTATTAATTATTGAGAAATTATCTCCAACTACATTTCCGACTACTGTATTAACTGTACTAGAACTAACTGACGGTGATGTAATATTCCCAGTAACGGTCGCTTTATGGTCTTTAATCATAACGGTAACTCGTTCACCATCTTCGATATCGGTTGTTGTATCCATCGGAGTTAATAAATTAGAACCATCTATTTTGACGTATTTTTCATTTCCGCTACCAACAATGGTTGCATATACGGTTCCTTCTTTTGGTTTTTCTTGTTTATCATTTGTTATCTTTACGAATTCAGATATTAAGTCATAAGATAAACCCATACGATCACCTCCATAATTCTGTTGTGAATACGGCTTTTTCTGTTACCGGACAACCTGATTCGCAATTAATGTTTTGGCTTATTACTTTAGCTTTAATTCCGTTTATTCCTGCTCTAGAATAATTTAAACGCACACAATCACCAACTCTAACTGGACAATATCCATGTGTATAAGTAACGGTATATTCCAATGACGATAATTCTTTAAGTAGATTTTCGGCATATTCCTGTATTCTTGCTTGATTTGGACTTCCGAGTAAACTAGGATTACTTTCTCTATGTGTTATTTGGCGACCTCTATTAATGGTCGAAATTGGACTAGATATATCATCATTAACCGCTTTTCCATAATAATATTCATTTCCGTTAGAATATATAACTTCTACTACATTTGGTATTCCATATAGATCTCGATCGACACTTAATTCGGGATATAAGATAGAGCTATTAGAATCATCATAAGTCCATATTGGTTGTAAGGACATAGTATCTTGTTTTGGGGTGAAAAATATACGACCCATTTCATCTAAGTCTAACGAATAATCGGCATTTGCGATTAAGTCGCGTATGAATGTTATCCACGTATCATTTATGTTTGCGACAAAATTGGTATTTAATGTTTCGTCCTTCTGTGGTTTTACAACAGGTGCTCTAACTTGTTCTCGAGTGATTCGATAAGCAGTTTCTAGTATATTTTCATCTTTTAGAACAGAGTACCCAAGCGGTGTTGGGTTCTCTTTTAATTCTAAAAGTGGAGTATATGCATCCAAAGTTACATTTTTAATCTTTCCATCGAAACTAAAGGATGGTGATTGTACCAGAAATGTGCCTAACGAATGTTTTTCTCTTATTCCATTTTGAATTGTGATAAGATAGATTCGAATATAGCATTCGCCGATTGATTCCGAAATAGTAATATTTGCTGATCCAAGTGTTTCTAATGATGAATCTCGAGTTATCGAGCTACTTATTACTGTATTAATTTTTCGAATGTCTCGCCATGATCCCGGATCAACGATATAATATTCGAATGTTTGTTGCATCGTTTTGGTCCAATCTGGCATATTACATACCTCCTTCTACTCGTTTAATTCCAAGTGTTACCGGTATTACTAATTCTTTATGCTTTTGATCGAATGATACAGAAATATTAGCCCAGTATCCACTTCCAGATGGTTCTCGAACATAAACGTCACCGGTATATATAGCGAGTGTTCTTAATCCATAAAGCGTTGTCTTATCCGATTTTGGAATATCAGTATTCCATGTTGATGTTACACCTAGTTGTGTTCCATAGTAACTAACCGGATGTGATCTTCCAATGTACTCAATTAATGAAACATCTATTGAATTATTATCAGACACATCGATATTATATGGTAGTTTTAACATTGAACCAGCCCATCTAACCTCTTCTGTTGGATCATCACCAAAAACTTGAAGATCACTCCATGTTTCATCCCATTGAATGATTATCGATTTGATACCGATTGGATATCCCGAAATATCAGTATAACTTATCGATCCGTTGTCAATATCAGTTGCTACAATTCGGTAATTTGCTAAGTCTAGTGAAGGGTGTGGATCAGTTACGTATAAATTATCGGTATTTTTTACATCTTTTGCGATTTCTACAAATCGACCATCATAATCTTTTCGATAGACAGATAGCACTACGTTTTCGACCAAATACTCTACATCTGATTCAACGACCGCAAAATACACAAATTCACTTGATGAATTAGTACCTAGAAATACTAAATCATCCATATCTGTTATTGCATTATCTACTGAATTTCCTTCTAGCGGTGAAATAAGTGTATTTGTTCGTGTGTATGTATTTTGTACACTATCGCGTATAACTTCATAGAATAGATAATGACGTTCTGTACAATAAGGACGAATATGAGCGCATAATGTTTTTTCATCAAATATTATTTCTGCTGTTGGATAATAGGCTGAATCTTCTAGCGCTACACTAAAAGTTAACATACTTTCTTGGGTTAATCCGCTATCCATTGTTACCGAGCATACCAAGTCATATTCTTGATTATTTTCGAGATTAACATCTCCTGGTGTCATTTTTAAAGTTACATTTCTATCGTTAATGTCTAAATATTTATAGTATATTTCTTGACCACCTATAACCATTTTGACGTTTCCGTGTTCATCTAATGTCTCATATGAATTTTTAGCGATTATTGATACATAATATCCGATAGGTGTTTGAGAATAAGGTCCAGCATTCATTATAATATAGAACGGGTATTTCGTTACATCATAGATAGAACTGGTTCCGCTTTCGCCATCCGATATCACTAACGATAAAGAAGGAGGAGCATAAATATAAACCGTTCTAGTTGCTGACCATGGACCATATTCACCAGTAATACCAGCTGTTCTTACCGACCATCTAATTACAGCTCCTTCTGCATACGAAGTTGTTGCTAAATTATAATAACTAACATCGTCGGTTGTGCTAGATTTCATTATTTCAATCGTTTGTTCTGCTTCATTATTAACGACGTATTTAAGCTCTGCTTTTGATTCTTTCGAACCATCTTTTGAATTATGCATCCAATATAATTTCATTTCTTCTCCAACGGTTACAGTTGAAGTAGATGACCAAGTTGTTGGTGCAGATGGAACAACCCCTAATACAATTGATTCTGCTTCTGTCCAATCCGATTTTCCTTGACCGTTTACGGCTCGAATACGAACAAAGTATTTTTCCCCACTCGATAATCCGGTAATCGTATATCGAGGGGTCTCAACATTGCTTATAGTATTAGACGCATTAGATTCTCCTAAGTATTCTAAACGTGTAGCATATTCGATATCATATGATTCTGCTGTTGTTGCTTCACCCCATGATAATGCAATGGCTGTTTCCGATACTGCTCTTATTTCTGTTATTTTTGATGGTTTTTCTGGTCTAGTTGAAACCTTATTTGAGAATGCCGACCAATCGCTATGTCTATTATTTCTTATTGCTCGACATCGAACTTTATACTCATTTCCTGGAGCAACCGCACATGAGAATTTAGCAACCCCAAATGATACTCTCGATGTCGCACAATGGTAAATTTTTGAATCATTTTGAATGATATCGAAATCGACTGCTTCTACACCATCAGCTATTCCTGTAGCTTCAATTTTTATAGTGTAACCATCCATCGTAACAGTTGGTGCAGATGGTGTTTCTGGCGGTAAATCTTTCATATAATAGAATTGTTCGGTTGACCACTGAGCTGTCCAATAATAAACATCACTATTATTTACTTTATGCGTTTTAGCAATAGGTTTTACTTGAAATGATACATAGGTTGCATTTTCTGGAGCTGTATAAAGACTTTGAGGTTGTGCATTGTCAAGCCACTCAACTGTTGAACTATTTCCCGTAAATTTAGCTTTATCACCAGTTCCGTAAAACCATCGTATTTCGAAATGAGCCGTATTATCTCTAGACCAAGACCATGTTCCAAAGAATGTTCGATCAGTATTTGCTTGTAGTCCAAATGCTGTTATTGTCACTCTAGTTGCTGCTGGTGAGGTATGCGATGAACTAGAAGATGAAGAAGGCTTTGGAGCGGGTGTTGGATTTGGATTCGATGGTGTAACAGTAACGGTTTCAGAAATTTTCAACACCTGACCAACATAGATTAGATTTACATTTTTAATATTATTCAGCTTTGCTAAATAGCTAACAGTTGTTCCATATCGTTTAGCAATTCCACTTAACGTGTCACCCCAAACAACTTTGTATGTTTTATACTCTGCCATCTTTATAACCTCCTTTCAATTCTAGCAGCTCTCACTAATGTTTGAACGGCAGCAGATACATTACTTCCGTCGTCATAAGTAATACCATTAATTGTATAAGATGGTCCATTATTATTTAAACTTTCTTTTAATCCATTTACGGCTGCAATAACATCGCTGTTATCGTATCTATTTTGAATTTTTCCAACACTTCCTGCAATTGAACCCGAACGTGCATTAATTTGCATGTCTTGATCCGCTAACATGTTACTTAATAATTTAGTTCCTTCTGATACATTCGATAAATCGATAACCGGTGTTATTTTAGGATTTACATCAATTTCGTCATTGAGTATTTTAGAGACATTTTTTAATGGATTTCTAACATTATTTAATACGTTAGATGCTAAATCGCTTGCTGAATCTGCAGCCATATAACCGTATTTATCTAAACCAACAACCATACCTTCAACCGTGAATTTACCGATTTCTTTAAATACTCTAGATGGTGAATGGATACCTAAGAAGTTTTTAACGGCTTCAACTGCGCCACCGGCTATTTCTGTTGCTTTATTTACAACGGACATACCCATTGATCCAATACCATCTACGAAACCTTGAATCAAATCAACACCGGCTTGCCATAATGCCGATCCTAAATTAGATGCCGCTTGTTTTGCTTTTTCGACAGCTCCTTTTACTGCTTCTTCAATAGCGGGCCATTTTTCTTCAATTCCATCGATTGCTCCTTGAAGTAACTCTTTACCTCCTTCGATGAATCCACTAACTCCGGCTTTTAAATTATCCACACCAGTTGTTACTAGAGCGTAAACAACTTCTTGAATGGCTGAACCGATTCGCTCTTTATTGTTAATTAAACCATCTGCAACTCCTTCGATGAATGTTAAAGCCAAGTTAATACCCGATTCAATAACTGCAGGTAATTTATTCGCAATTCCATCCATAAAGTTGATAACGCATTGTATACCTGTTTCTACAATTTGTTGAATATTAGCCGCGATTCCCTCTAACACACCTAAAATCAATCGTAGACCGGCATCAACTAAAGCAGGAACAGCTTGAGCTACTCCATTAGCAAATCCGATAACAGTATCGACTCCCAATTGAATGACTTGAGGAATTATTGTACCCATTGCAGTCAAGATAGTACTCATTAGGGTTGTTAAACTTTCGACAATTTGAGGTGCACCATTTCCAATGGCTTCGGCAAAATTAACCATCGCTTCTCCCCATTTTGTTCCGATTTGTGGTAACAGATCAATTAATTGTCTTAAGAACTCAACAATTAATAAGCCTGAACCACCCACTGCGACACCAATCGTAGTTAATCCGGCACCAACCAATGCTAAACCTGCTCCACATGCAAGGGCTCCAAGTCCAATTAAAGCGATAGCTCCAGCTAAACCTAAAAGAGTTGGTATTACTGGCGTTAGTAATAAACCAGCTAATCCCAAAACAGTAAATGCTCCAGCCATACCTAATAATGCGATCCCAATACCTTCTAAACTCATTTGAGATAGCATTAGTAATTGAGGCGTTAAGACAGCGAGTGCTCCTGCTACAACCACCATTGCCGCTGCTCCGACTACCCCAAATGTCATTGCTGCCATGGCGATAGCTAAAATAGTTAATGAACCCGCAAGAACAACCATTCCTTTACCTATTTCTTCCCACGACATATTTCCGAACGATTTCAATGCTGCCCCTAATAATCCAATAGATACAGCCATAATACCGATACCAACACCAACTACTCCCATTTTGACTCCTGAAATAAGCGCAGAAGCTACACCTAATACCGTTAAACCTCCAGCCATAGCTATTAGTCCTCTACCAATTTCTCCCCAAGTCATTCCACCGAATGACTTAACCGCATCGGCTAATATGATTAAACTTGCTGCTATGATGTTTAATGCGATACCTAGACCAATCATTGTAACTCCGCCAGCACTAATCGCACCAAATAAAGCAATCTCAGCTAGTATTCCAGCAATTCCTGCTAACCCAATGATAATAGCATCTGGATCCATATTTCCGAATCCTTCAACTGCTTCTTTTAATACTAATAACGCAGCTGATAAAATTAAGACTCCAGTTGCTGATGTTATGCTAAGTCCTCCAAATTTAGCTCCAGCCATGAATAATGCTAATTCACCTAACAATACACCTATCGCCAATAATCCCGCACCTAATACATCAGCATCAATTGATCCAATTTTCTCTAAGGCACTAGCCATTACATGAAGAGCTGATGCAAATATCAATAATCCAACCGATGAAGAAATGATCTTACCACTACTTTTACCCATCATTTTAACTGCTGAAACAGCTATCAGCATAGCTGATGAAAGACCCAGAATACCGGTCATCAATTGTTTAGGACTAAGATCCGATAAGTGTTTAAGTGCTAATGCTAAAATACCAATGGCGATCGCCATACTCTTCATTAATGAACCAAATGCATACATTTTAACCGGTCCGCTTAAAAGATCGAATTTTTCCATAATAGCGAATGCACCGATTAATTCTGCAAATAAAACACCAATACCGAGTAATCCTCCAGCCATCGAATTTAAATCGATTGAAGAAACAAGTAATAAAGATCCAGCCAATAATGCAATTGCTGCTGCTAATTTTATCAAAGTTTTAGCATTCAAATCTTTTTGGTAAGCCTCAAGTGCATCTTTTGCGGTCATAAGTACATCTTTTATTTGCTTTCCAAATCCCTTAAACGATCCAATAATTCCTTTAGCTGATTCCGCCACATCAGCAACTTCACCTGTCATATTTTTAACTTGTTTAACCATTTCGACAGCTGAACCTGCTTTAATCAAGTCAAAGACTGTTCCGAAATCAATAGTTCCTATAACCTCAGCTAAACTTTCTATAACTGGTTCTAGAAATTTTTTAATTTCATTGAAACCACTCATGATAGCTCCAAAGAAACTACTAAAATCCAAGTCAGCTAAATATCCCATTAAGGTTGAGATCTTATCTTTTAAACTTAATAAGAAACTGCCTACACTTTCAAATGCTCGTTTAATATTGGAGCTAATAGTTTCAAAGAATCCCATATCACTTGCCGATTGTCGAAGGTCAGTAAAGAATTGTCCAATACTAGCTCCCGCATCCAACAAGTTTGTTCCAATCCCATCGAATAATTTACCCATAGGTGAAATACCGTCGATTAATGCTTTGACAGCATCTTTAACTAATGGGATAATTTCAAATAACCCCTTAAATGTGGTTTTAATTTTGTCAGCTGTTTCATCACTTATTTTGAATTTTTCAGTTAAATCTCTAAATTTATTTGTTAAATCCATTAATTTCATAGAGGTCATAGGCGGGAATACTTCATTCCAAGCACCTTTAATCGAACTCAATACTTTTCCTAATCCTTGAACCGCATTCGATAATCCCTCAATGAATATTGCTCGACCACCGTTCTGATTCCAAGCTTTAAATATCGCATTTCGAGCATCTGTAGATGGTTGAATAATACCATTAAATCCATCACTAACTGCGGTGAAGAATTCAGTCGCTTGATCTTTATCACCAATAATATACTCCCATGTTGTTGCCCATCCAGAACCAACCGATTCTTTCATGGTATCGATTAATTGTGTAAATGTTTTTATCTCTGTGGCGGCTTTAACTAAACTTTCATCATTGGCGAATTTTTCTAAGGTTTTAATTAATACTTCTGATGTCAACCAATCATCTTTTAATGTTTCACGGAATGGTTTCGATTCATCAACGAAAATTCCCATTTGCTTAGCCATATCAATTAAGGCATTTTTAAATAAATCTCCACCCATACCAGCATTTACGACCGAGTTCCAGTCCTGTAAATTTACTTTACCAGAAGCTAAGGCTTGAGATAATTGATACATTGCAGTTGAGGCTTGTGCTGCTGATGAACCAGAACCAGCTGCTAAGTTAGCAATCCCTTTAATCGCTGTTACTGATCGATCCAAGTCAACTCCGGCTGCTGTGAATGTTCCGATATTTTTAGTCATATCGGCAAAATTATAAATTGTTTTATCCGAATACTCGTTTAAGTCCGCTAATGCTGCTTTAACATCGTCTAATGTTGTTCCTTTACTTGCTGTGTTTGTTAAGATGGTCTGAATGGCATTCATTTTTGTTTCGTACTCATTAAAACCATCCATGATTGGATCAACCGTTAAAGCACTTGTAATTCTTTTACCTGTTGCAATCGCTTGATTGGTTATGTTCATTAATGCAGTTGCCGCAATAATTCCCATTGCATTAAATCGACTCGATACAGCGTCAACTCCTGAAGATAAGGCACCCATACCGAGCGAAGTTAATTTATTTATGCCACTATGAACTTCGGTAAGCCCATTCGTAGCATTTTTCATTTTGAGGCTTTCGTTCAGATTTTTCAAAGACTTCATTGTGGTGCTAACACCTTTTTCAAATCCTTGATTATCGAATTGCATCTGAACTATTCTTTTGTCAATGGAACTCATGAGTTAACCACCTCCATCCATGCCTCCTCAGCTATCTTATCAAATACTGGACGAATAGCCGGATTAATATAATCAATTCCTTGAATGTATCCACCAGTACCAGTTCCATGACCATATTGTAGAATGACTGCGATATAGACACCTTTATTTTGGTTTGTATTCGTCCAATGGATAGTGGCTCCTTCTTTTCCAACTGAAATTTCATATCCCCAGCTCTCTGCAGTCTTTCCACTGTCAATAGGTGTTGCGGATTTTAAAGCTTCCACACCCATTTGACCATATTTTTCTAATATTTTGTTGATTTGAAACTTACTCATTTTATTTAAGAATCTAAAGGTGTTGTTGAAATCACCCTTAGTTGTTATGCGTATCAAGCTATCACCCTCTTGTGTCGAACTGTTTCTTTCTAGCTTCATTAAGAGCCTTATTTCTAGCCATAATTTCTTTTTGTGACATTTTCTTAGGCGGATTATTCTTGATGTTGCAAACTTTAACGAGAGTTAACAAACGATTAAGATGCCAATACTGACATTCAAATGGTATATTGTACGACACCATCCAGTAATAAATAATCTCGGATGTTATGATTTCTCTTCCTCCGCTTTTTTGTTCATTACTAAAGGTGGTCGCGGTCATTGGACGACCGATGTAATCATTAATTTCTATAAGATTACGCTCGGTCAGTCTATCAAATACCGCAAAATCTATAGAATCATCAACTGCCATACATTTAACATAGTCGATGATTTCTTCCATAGTTTTGTCTTTTCCGTTGAGAAACGGTTTACACCATTTGGATTCCCATTTTGAAACAGAAACTAAAGAATGCTCTAATTGAACTTTCACATCGTCATAGTAAGTAAATTCTTCGGTTTCTTCATTGAAATATTCTAAGCCTGGTATTACAATCGTTAACATACCAGATCACCCGCCAATTATTTACCTAGATTTGCTGGCATAATACCATTCACAAATGCGGCAGCTGCTTTTTCATCCATTGCTAATTCCATAAAGATTTCACTATAAGCTTCTGTTTGAGAGAATGCTTCTGCGAGTTCTTTACTTTTAACGAATCGTCGACCATCTGCTGATTTTTCACCATAAGCTTTTAAAACCATTTCTTTGAATAATTCAAGGATTCGAGCATTGTCGTTTGATTTAACGATTTCTTCTAACATTTTAGAGAAACCACCCTCTACTGATAACTCCATTTCTGCAACTTCTGCTTTTGATAGATTGAAATAGAAGTCTTCTGTTCTTTCCACACCATTGTAATCCACATAAGTAACTGTTTTCTTTAACATAATTTATCTCTCCTTATAAGTTATTTTTATTTGGTAAAATCTAAAAGCCCCACTTTTTTATGCGGGGCTAGTGTTTATAGGCTATTTTAATAATTCTTTAATTTCATTAGGTAATGGTAAAGTAGGTTCTGCAGATTCTGTTCCGTATAATTTGTCTTCTAATATTTGTAATTTAGATTTGTCCATACGAGTTGAATCAATAACGACTGTTGCTGTTGGATTCATTCCTTCTACTGGAACTGGTACTGTAGAAACATCCCAACTGAATGTTACTGCTTCTGGGCTATCATTAATTGTTGAATATGATTTTTCAGATGGTTTTGCTTTACATCCATAAATGATATGAATTTTATAACCGAAGTCTTGTCCTTGTGTATCATTACCTAAAGAAGTTGTATAGCAGAATGCAAATGTTTTTCTTGTTTGTTGTCCAACATTCACACCTGCTTCTAATACAGCTGAACCGTCACATTGTTCGAATTCTTCAGGATAAGTATAAGCTTCGATTGTAGCTTCGAATTCTTCAGCACCATAAATTACTACATATTTAACATCGTCTGCATATAAGTTTGTTGTTTCTGCTCCTGATGGTTTTTCGGTTACACCAGTTAACCCGTTCCATACAACACCGTTTTCGTATTGTCCATCCTCACCCATTACATATAGGACACCTTTTTTAACACCGGTTTCGAATAAACGATCACCGACACCATTGAATACTAATTTTGCCATTTTGAATTTTCCTCCTTATTTTAGTAGTATAGATTAAACACATAATGATAAAGATTGTCTGCGATATAAATTCTTGAGATACTGCACATAGGAAATGTTCGCATTACTTTTTCTACGATTTCCATATTCGGTTTTCTATAAATGAACATTAACTCATATCGATTTGTATAAGCATAGACACCGTCATCTGCATGTTTCATGTCACCAACTGCGAGATTATAGATGACGCATGGATACGCCAAATGAACAGATGCGGGAGGTTGAAAATAGACATGTTGTGGTCCCATTATTGCTTCGAGTTCATCTTGTAAGTAAAGTCGTTTATTAACCATTATAAAGACCCCCTAGTGTTAAGATTAATCTTGGATACTGAACTTCAACCTCTGAAATTTTCCATTTGGCGCCCATAAATGTCACATATCGCATCGTATGAAAATTATTCGAAGTATACGGATCTGCGATAATACTTAGTTGATTCGAAATAGTTACATCATCATTTATTTTAGAACCTTCTCGTAATCGTCGAGTATTTCTTATGACATCGCCTACGTATTCTTTCTCTACAATTCGCTCTTCATAAATACCATGCTCTGTCATTTCAGTTACGGCGTAACCAATTACTCCGTAAAACTTAGCCATTTTGAATTTCTCCGATTATTCAGGGTCTGCTTCTAATACGATAGCTGAGAATGGTTTAGTTAATGCTCCAGAGCAACGTGTTTCAATTAAGTATTTTTGAGCATTGTAGTCGATATCGAAATCTTCGAACATTGAT
>ERZ808026.134-NODE-134-length-14882-cov-5.042351_pt1 | contig 14882 bp, 10 predicted proteins | sample MGYA00380182_ERZ808026 | MGnify/ENA primary metagenome ERZ808026 (study PRJEB31490, sample SAMN06133376) | cow dung metagenome | isolation source: H9 | host: cow | place: China: Chengdu | collected 2015-05 ... | reverse complement strand
CAGTAATCCAGTCAACTAAATAACAGGAATGAATATGAAGAGAAATATATTTAGAGCGTTTTCCGCTTCGGTGGTCTGCCTTGCGGCATTGTCCTGCAGCCTTGACGAGACAGCGGACATAAAGCTGGTTGAGCTGGGAACTCCGCTTGAAGACAATGTCTGCATCATCGAGGCCGAGGGTGGAGAATACGCACTTGAGATCTATTCCAACGGAAGCTATCATATAGAGATGCTCGATCAGAGCAGCTGGCTCACTCTCAGCGCTATGAAGGGAAGCGGAGACGGCACTCTGACGCTGACATCCACCGGCAATGATGAGTTCAAGAGAATGACTTCGTTCGCACTGTGCAGCGACGTGGACGAGCGTCGTGACACAGTATACGTGAAGCAGAAGGGTAAGATCGAGGCAAGTCTTTCGATGGGCAACACCTCTATGGTGGTGCCTGGAGCAGGCGGTGAGTCAAAGGCTTCGCTTTCCACCAACATCCCGTTCGAGTACTTCAAGGTGAATGTCGACTATAACGATCCAGAGAATGTAGGATGGCTCGATCCTGAAAAGGTGTCTATGTCCGGCGATGGTCCGGACAGGACCCTCAGCATCTGGACAGAGCCTAACCCGGATGACGTTTCTGTCCGTACGGCATCCCTCAACCTCTCTTTCGTGGACGGATGGGGTGACAAGGTTGCGCTTGACCTGATCGTGATGCAGAAGAACTCCAACGAAGGCCTTGGTGTGCTCAAGTCTTTCGCCGAGATCAGAAGCACCTATCCGAGCGGCGGAGAAGTGACCGAAGACTATATCCTCGAGGGAATCGTAGTCAGCAACACCGAGGGTGGAAATGCCGGTGAGAACGAGCAGATCAGTGCTTCCGCAATCGACTATACTGTCTCTCAGAGGACTGTATATGTGCAGTCTCTTGACGGAAAATACGGTTTCTCCCTTCTCACCGAGACAGAAGAGGACAATATCTTCAAGCAGTTCAACAAGGTGCGGGTGCTCCTCAAGGGTACGGAGATCTATCTCTTCGACAATCCGGCCAAGTACTACCAGATCAAGGGCGTGAAGAAGAGTATGGTCGCTTCCAATGTGAAGGCGGCCGAGTCGGAGATTGTCGTGAAGCAGAAGCATTTCAATGAGCTCACTGATGATGACATCTTCACCTATGTCACTCTTAAGGATGTCGAGTTCCCTGTTAGAAAGGGATCCATCTGTCCTATCAACGAAGGATATTCTATTGCCGGAAAGTCTGACCGTATCGCCAAGTTCCCGCTTTTGGTACGCGACATCAACGGCGACAGCTTCTATATGTATACAAATACTGTCTGCACATATCGTAACGACGGTACCCGCGTTCCTCAGGGATCGGGAAATATTTCCGGCGTGATCGTGCATGAGCGTTTCTCGCGCTTTGAGTGGAAGAACGGTATGGACCTCCTAGATATGGAGACAGACCCTGAGCTCGGAAACATAGGAAGATATCAGATCCGTCACCAGACCAAGGGCGACATCTATGACCAGATGCAGATGGACTTCAAGGACAGCTTCTCGGAGCTTCTCGTGGAGTACCGCTACTGGAATCCTGACATCGAGCACGGTGTCCAGAGGCCTACATACGGAGATAACGGATGGTTTACCCACACTTACCAGAAGAAGTATACAGGCACGGAAGCCAAGGAATATACCGAGGAAGTGTATAAGCAGCATATGTCTGCGGAAGTATGTTTCTCATACCTTGGCCCTATCGGTCTTGCAGGCACTATGTTCGGAGCCAACACCGGCAATGTGAACGGACTTGGCATCGTCCTGGACTCGGACAAGGACCGTTATAATCCCGAGATGTCAGAGTGGGTGGGCGAGTTCAACGGCACCCGTCAGTGGCTTGCCCCGGAGACATCTATGGCTGATGCTGAGATCCCTATGCGCGTGGCCAACGCCGGCAGCGGTGCAGGAAAGGGCTGGTGCTCTTCTGACTGCTACTGCGCGTTCAGAAGCCTCAAATGGTGGGATTTCGACCAGAACAGGGGATATGCCTGGATGCTGAACTTCTCGACAAAGGGCGTCAGCAGCAAGCTCTCGATGCAGATATCAGTGCTCAACTCATCGCAGAGATTCCACTCTCCGCGCTACTGGAAGGCAGAATGGTCTGAGGTTGACTCTATGGATCCTTCAAAGGACGCCCAGTGGCATCCGATAGGCGAGTATACAGTTCCTGACATTTCACAGTGGACAGGCACGCTCTTCTCGTCAGTTGTGGGATACAAGGCCATCAATATGGACCTTCCTGCGGAACTCCTCGGAAAGGACAATGTATACATCCGCCTGATGCCGGTCAGCGACCTCTGCAGCAGCGGTGGAGACTACACCGACACCTTCATCACCGATGATGAGGACGGCGACAAGCACGCGAGCTCGATCGACTATATAGCCATCCGCTATAACAAGTAACCGCCTGTCATTTCGAGCGGCCGAAGGGTGTCGAGAAATCTAAACATCAACATTAACCAACTAATAATAACTATTATGAACAAAAAGTTTTTCATTATGGCCATTGCGGCAGTTCTGGCCATCTTCATCAGCTGTAACAAGGAGGAGAAGACTCCTGAACAGCCGACTCCGCAGATCACAGCGATCTCTCCTGCAAGCGGTCTTGCAGGCATCGCTGCAACAATCACAGGAAAGAACTTCTCAGTTGAGAAGGACGGCAACGTCGTACTTTTCGGCGAGGCTGTGGCTACTGTGACATCAGCTTCTGCAACATCTCTCGTTGTGATCGTTCCTGAGAACGAGCCTGGCAAGGTATCGGTTACCGTTGCAGTAGGCGAGAAGGTTTCAACAGGCTTCGACTTCACTTATGAGGTGCCTGTATATCCTGCAGAACTCCACTCACTCAATCCTGCAAAGGCTCAGATGGGTGCGGAGATTACACTCGTAGGAAAGCACTTCGGTGACGACGCAAGTGTTTATACAGTTCTTTTCGATGAGGATGTTGCCGAGATCAAGAGCATTACCGACGAGGCTATCGTAGTTGTCGTTCCTGAGACTCTTGACGAGCAGGCAAATGTCATCCTCAAGAAAGGTGACGAGATGATCCCTACAGTCCAGCAGTTCACATACGAGTTCCCTAAGACTCTCGCTATGGGTGCAATCACAGGCATCATCTATGAGGCAGGCACTGACTTCACAGTTCCTGTAGAGAATCTTGCAGAGGCTGACGAAGTAAAGGCTGTATTAGTAGGCAAGGACGGCGAAGTCGAGGTTGAGTGCCTCGCAGAGGATGGCGTACTTATTGTATACGTTCCGGCTAAGCTCAAGGGCGACTACAAGCTCAAGGTTTATGTAAAGGGCTGCCTCCCTGTAGAGTCTGCAGCAGAGTTCGCAGTATACTATGTTCCTCAGTATCAGCTTGATCTTACCGATCCTGCCGGATATATCGGAGGATATGGCTCAGGTTCGCACAAGGACGGTGTAGGTTCTGAGGCAAGATTCAACTCAACCAGCGGCGTGGCTTTGGCTTCTGACGGTTCGTTGTGGGTGACTACCATAGGCGGAACAATTTCAAACAACAACGGACACGCTATCCGCAAGGTCAATCCGACCACAAAAGAGGTTACAACAGTGATCGAACCAGATGTGTTGACACTTGGCAAAACACAGAATATCTATCCATACCACGGAGCTTTCGCTTCAAACGGTGACTTCTATGCAGCTTGCAAGAACGGAAAGTTTATGATCGGTAAGGTATCTGCTGCCGACAATACCTGGTCAGTATTCGAGTGTACAAACACTCCTGCAAAGTACAATGACGAAAAGGGTATCAACTTTATGAATCTCATCCTTGACGCTCAGGACAATATCTATGTGTGCGACCGCGACCAGAGCCGTATCCTCAAGGTGAACGCCGGCTCTACTGACGTTGCTGCCACAATCCAGGTCAAGGCTACAATCAACGGTGAGGAGAACAACATCCAGATCAACCATTTTGTCTGGGGAAAGAACAAGGAGCAGTTCATTGTTTCAGGCTCTGACGACCTCGTGCTTGTTCTCGCGGATATGAGCGGAAACGGAACGGTAATCGCCGGAAATGGTCTGAAGCCTCATTATTATGATGGCACTAATACTAACAAAACGGGAGATGCAGAGAATGTGAATTTCACTGACGGTGAGCCTGGTAATCCTCTTTCTGCAACAATCGGTCAGATCGGAGGCATATTCTACGACGAGGCAGACGGTTACATCTACTTCAATGATATCAACTCCAAGGCATTCAGAGTGCTCGTGCCAGGTGTAGGCGGCGACTATACCAAGGGCGCTGTGAAGACTCTCCTCGGACATCCGCTTCTGTCAGTATCCAAGGAAGGTGCGCTAGGCAATCTTGGCGGACTGGTAAGAATGTCTGACGGCTCTTTCTATATCGCAGCAAACAAGGCAATAAGCAAGGCTTCTCCAGTAGTGGAGTAATTAAACAGACTATATTCATATGAATATCAGGCTATTATCAATAACAGTCGGCGTGGCGTTTCTGGCAAGCGCCGGCTGTTCTTCTCATCAGCCGGCTGATGATGTCGCTTATCCTGTCACTCAGGAGCATAGGGACAGAGCCTCCGCACTGGTTGCCAGGATGACCCTTGAAGAGAAATGCGACTATATAGGCGGTTCCAAGGATGGCTTCTATATCCGTCCGGTCGAACGTCTCGGCATTCCTCTCATCCGTATGGCGGATGGTCCTCAGGGAGTTCGCAACAACACAAGGAGTACTCTCTTTGCCTGCGGAGTGGCGGCTGCCGCATCCTGGAACGAGGACGTGGCATATGAGATGGGTGTAGCCCTCGGCCAGGATTCCCGTGCAAGAGGAGTGCATATCCTTCTCGGTCCTGGCGTGAATATCTATCGCAGCCCGCTTTGCGGCAGAAACTTCGAGTATATGGGTGAAGATCCGTGCCTGGCCGCTGCTACAGCCGTCGGATACATCAAGGGAGTACAATCCCAGGGTGTGATGGCCACGGTCAAGCATTTTGCCCTGAATAATCAGGAGTTCAACCGCCATCATGTGAGCTCGGACGCTGATGAACGCACCATCAATGAAATCTATTTTCCTGCCTTCAAGGCTGCGGTGGACGCCGGTGTGGCTTCCGTGATGAGCAGCTATAATCTCGTGAACAACGTTCATGCGGCAGAGAACAGATGGCTTCTCACCGAGACCCTCAAGGACAAATGGGGCTTCGAGGGCTTTGTGATGTCCGACTGGACCTCCACCTACTCTACGCTCGGCTGTGTCCGCAGCGGACTCGACCTCGAGATGCCTGAGGGATTCTGCATGAACTATGATGCAATAAAACCTCTCATCGAGACAGGAGTCGTGCGTGAAAAGGATATCGACGGGAAAGTTGAGACAATCCTTGCCTCCCTCATCGCCTATGGTTTCCTCGACCGTCCTCAGCTGGACACAACCATAAAGGAGGATAATCCGTATTCCCGTGAGGTGGCCTACAAGCTCTCATGCGAGTCGGCTGTACTTCTCAAGAACGAAGGGGCCCTTCCGCTTCGGAAGGGTGGCAGAGTGGCTCTGATGGGCCCTCGTGCCGACATCATCCCTTGCGGAGGCGGCAGCGGATCGGTGGATCCTCTCTATTCGATTTCCCTTTACGAGGGCATGAATCAGCTGGGAGAGGATTTCCCTGTGACTCTCGTGGGTGAAGACTACAGGAAGGCTGCCCGTACACTGAAAGAGGCTGATGCCGTGGTCGTTTCTGTGGGTTTCGACAGACAGACTGAGAAGGAAGACCATGACAGGACCTTCGCTCTTCCTCAGGGACAGGACGAACTCATCGAGTTTGCGGCAGAGCACAACGATAATGTGATCGTGGTGATATATTCCGGAGGAGCGGTGGATATGAGGCGCTGGCACGACAAGGTGTCGGCAGTTCTCATGGGCTGGTATCCGGGACAGGAGGGCGGACTTGCCATTGCGCGTATGCTTGCTGGCGAAATATCTCCTTCCGGACGTCTCCCGATCAGCATCGAGGCAAGGCCGGAGGATAATCCGACGTATGACAACTACTATGTGGAGAAGCCGATGACCAAACGCGGACATTCCACTCTCAATGTCACATACGGAGAAGGCATATTCGTGGGATACAGAGGATATGAAAAGAACGGCGTCAGTCCTCTCTATCCGTTCGGACATGGTCTCACATACACCTCGTTCGAATATTCGGACCTCATGGTCAGCCGGAATGGAGACGGAGTGGATGTGACTCTCACTGTGACCAATACAGGAGAATACGATGCTGCTGAAGTGGTTCAGGTCTATGTGGGTGAGGACAACCCGTGCGTTGCCCGTCCTGCCAAGGAACTCAAAGGCTACGACAAGGTCTTCATCCCGAAAGGGGAGTCTGCTGTCGTCAATGTCCGTCTGCCAGAGAGTGCCTTTGCCTTTTACGATGTGGACATTCATGACTGGCGTATCAATCCTGGCACCTTCACCATCATGGTCGGAGCCTCGTCTCAGGATATAAAACTCAAAGAACACATAATCTTATAATCAAAATCATCAGTATCATGAAAAGTAAAATGACAGAGGAATACGTTTCTCCTTTGACAGGGAACTTCTATGTCACAGCGAATGGTAAGCATAAGATAGGAAAGGTTTATGTCTCAGAATAATTCAGGACAGATGCTCAGAAAACTGATCATATCAGTCTGTGCCGTGCTGTCAGTCATGACGGCATCGGCACAGAATGTCAGATATGTCGATGCCTCAACGCTGACCGTGATCGGCAAACCGCTGCCGACCACCAAGGCATTCACAAGAATCGATACCTCTGTCTATAAGTTCAACGACGGGACTATAGACAAGTATGCCTCTTACTCTACCGGTCTGGCAGTGCTGTTCTCCACAGACAGCCGCACCATACGCGCAAGATGGACAACCGGTGAGGATAATTCAGGTTCCAACATGGCTGCCATAGGGCAGAAAGGTCTGGACCTGTATATAATGAAGGACGGCAAGTGGGTGTTTGCCGGAGTTGGAACTCCAGACATGGACACGCCTCCATATGACAGCCATGAAAGTACGATAGTCGCCGATATGGCGGAAGGACAGAAGCAGTGTCTTCTGTATCTTCCATTGTTCGACAAGGTGGATGAACTTCAGATAGGCATAGAAGAAGGGGCTGCGGTCAGTCCTCTTGCCAATCCTTTCAGACATAAGATAGTGGTCAAGGGATCCAGCATCACGCATGGCGCAGCCGCAAGCCGTCCCGGCATGTCCTACCCGGCACTTATTGGCAGAGAGAACGACTGGTACTGCATAAATCTTGGGTTCAGCGGCAAGTCCAGGCTGGAAAAGGAATATGCTGAACTCCTTGCAGATATTCCGGATGTGGATGCCTTTGTGTTTGACACATTTTCCAATCCTTCGTCAGACGTGATATATGAGCGTTTTGATTCATTTGTCGATATCATCAGAGCTGCCCATCCGGGAGTCCCGATGATCTTCCTTCAGACGGAAAGACGCGAGACCAGAAACTTCAGCCTATCCCGCGAAGATTGGGAATCCGCAAAGCAGACAGCTGCCGAAGAGGTCGTAAGACGCAGGATGAAGACTGATAAACACATATACTTCATATCTTCGGAAGGCTTTCTCGGTGACGAACACATAGCTACGGCTGACGGAACGCATCCTACTGACCTTGGTTTCCGGTATATGGTGGAGACCATATCACCGAAAATCAGGAAGATTCTGAAGAAATACGGAGTAAGATAGGCAACTTGTCAATTCTTATTGTCAGAGGCAGCATCCCACAAAGGGTGCTGCTTCAGTCTTTTGTTGAGGGTGAGTTCTCTGGCCGGGATCGGGAGGACCGTGTATCTTGAATCCACGCTGACTGTCTTTTCGTATCTGCCTGTTCTGACCAGATCGAACCATCTGAATCCCTCACCGAACAGTTCCAGCCTTCTTTCATCAAGGACAGCATCGAGGAACTCCTCTTCTGAGGCCGGAGCGGCAGGGGAGAGTCCCCTGTGGACTCTGAGTTCGTTGAGTCTGCCAAGTCCTTCCGGATATCCCTGTCCTTCTGCACTGATAAGATACATCTCGGCAAGCCTGACTATGTAGAGCGGATCGTGTCCGGCATCTCCACTGCAGTATTTGTTCAGCACGGGATTGCTGCCCTGATAGTCCACTGAGACGCTCTTTCTTGAATCGTCAGGCCCATACATGTCCATCGCCTCCTGAGTCGGGCAGAAATTATATGCACCTCCCACCGGCGACTGCTTGGTGTAATAGTAGGAACTCATATTCACGCTGCTTTCCTGAACGAGATTCGCAAAGGAGAAGATCTCTTCCCGGTTGTACCATCCTCGGAAGATGCTGTTGAAGTCAGATAGTGTGAAGTTTCCGTCAGCTATGACTTCTTCTGCAACCTGCGCGGCTTCCTTCATCATTCCCATAGCCAGATATGTCCTGGCAAGCAGAGCCTTGGCCGCCTGATGCGAGACATGGTTCTTGTCCTGAAAGTCACTCCCGAGCCTGATGGCTTCCTTGAATTCCTCTGCCACGAAGATCCATGCTTCTTCTTCCGGTGTCTGAGGCACATCGGTGTCGATGGTAGAAGTCACGATGGGAATATTTCTCCACCGTGCCGTAATGTTATAGTAGTACAATCCCCTGAAGAAATGTCCTGCTGCCAGCATCTCGTCTTTTTTCTGGGATTGCGGCAGCTGTCCGATCTTCTCAATGAAGACGTTGATCTGGTATAGTCCGGCATAGAATCCGTTCCAAGGACTCGCCACAATGCTCTGGTTCGGAGTTATGCCCATGGTGACCAGCAGTTCCGGTGTGTTCATGCCGGATGCTCCGGTGCGGATGATATCTCCGCCGATCAGGTCGAACAGAGCCCAGCCATTGAATGTCGGTTTGTACTGGGCGATGTTGTATGCACCCGTAAGAAGCAGCTGAGCATCCTCCTCGCAGATCAGCTCACTTGAAATGCCGTTGTGCGGATACTGGTCGAGATGTCTGTCGCAACAGCAGAGCAGCGGCAGACATATGAGTATAGGTGTGAGCATTATTTTCTTCATGTCATCAGAACTTTACGGTTACTCCAAATGTGAATGATCTCGGCTGAGGTATCCACATGCAGTCGAGTCCCATTTTGGTGGCGTCGAGACTGGTGTTCACTTCTGGGTCGATGTAGCGGTATGGAGATATCAGGAAAAGGTTGTCCGCAGCTACATATACCCTGATGGAAGTCATCCCCGCCATTCTGCTCTTGTCAGGAGGGATGGTGTAGCCAAGCGACAGGTTGCGGCATCTCAGATATGAGGCGTCATGCAGGAAGCGTGTGCTCTTGAATTTCGTCGAGTTCCAGGACATTCCATATATCGCCCTCGGCACGCTGCTGCTGGTCCCCGGCCCTGTCCATCTTGCCAAAGCCTCCGACCTTTGCGCTGGCCATTCGCCGTTTCCCAGACGCAGACCGCCAGTCCATGTCTGGTATATCTTGTTGCCGTATGAAAACGTCAGAAAGAGGCTGAGGTCGAACCCCTTCCATGATATGCTGTTGTTAAGTCCTCCAGAGAAGACCGGGTTGGCTGATCCCACAAACTGGCTGTCGTTCACTGTATCTATCTCTCCGTCTCCGTTCACATCCTCATATATCACATCTCCTGCGCGGATACCTTGCTTGTAGAGAGTCTCCGGCACCTGACTGTCGTCCTGATAAATTCCCAGCATCCTGATCATATAGAAACTTCCCACTTCTTCATCCACCTTGAGGGCATGGTAGTCGTCAGTGGTCACGATGTCATTATCATCAAGCAATGAAGTCAGACGATTCTTTATGAATGAGATGTTGAAATCTCCCTTCCAAAGGACGCCGTGCCCGGACAGTTCTGAGCCGATGGTGAGTTCTAGTCCTCGGTTCCGCATGGATCCGATGTTGCTGATCTTGTATGTGAAGCCGCTCACGGCTGATGTCGGCTTGTTGTAGAGAAGGTCCTTGGTATCTTTCTGGAACAGGTCGGCAGATACTGTCAGAGCTCCTGACCAGAATGACAGATCTGCCCCGATGTCAAATTGGGAGGCCTTCTCCCATCTGAGATCTCTGTTTCCCTGGGTCATTAGTGCTATCCCGTTTTCATTCAGATAGTTGTATCCTCCGTTTGCCAATGTCTGATAAGCATATGCCCCGATACCTCCCTGGTTTCCTGTCACTCCAAAGCTGGTTCTGAGCTTGAATTCAGTTCTATGTGCAGTCCAGAACGGTTCCTTGGATACGACCCATCCGGCAGATGCTGACGGAAAGAACCCATATCTGTTCTCCCTGGCGAATTTTGACGATCCGTCGGCTCGTGCAGTCAGTGTAAGGAGGTAACGGCTCTGATATTTCAGAGTTGTCCTGAACATAAATGACTGCAGAGCCCATGAGGACATTCCGGAAGTGACATCGGTATATTCGGCAGCCACTGAATTCACGTCGAAGTCCGAGGATGGAAAACCTTGTCCTGTTTGGGATGCGGTGGATGAAGCATCCTTCTGGAACGAGTGCCCCAGCATAATGTCAATAGCGAAACCTCTTGTCGAACTGAAACCATATGAAAGTATGTTGTCAATCACAACGGAGGTATATGCCTTGCGGGCATCTGTGAGCAGACCGACGGAGTTGCCGTACATATGCTTGGCAGTGTAATATATATGGTCTTCCGCATACATGAAGTCCCCTCCTATGCTGGTCTTGAATTTCAGCCCCTTGATAGGAGTTACCGAGAGATATGCGCTTCCGAACATTCGGAAGTTCCTGTTATATACATCCTGCTCATTGATGGCCTGGATTAGATTGTAGTGAAGAAGGTCCACATCCTTGATCGTGTATGACCCATCCGGATGATATGGAGTGTCCCATGGACGGTGTTCTAATGCATGGGTCAGGATCGATGTACCCATATTGCCGTCAGGTACCCTGTCTGAGTACGTGTGGCTGGCAGTGAGGTTCATCCCGACCGAAAGCCAGTCCCTTATGTCGGAGGTCACATTTGCCTTCACTCCGTATTTGTCTAAACGGCTGCCGATGACCGTGCCCTGGTTCTGACGTGCGTTGGCTGATATGTAGTATCTGTTTCGCTGCGAGCCTCCCGAGACTGAGAGATTGCCATTCCATGTGAACGCTGTACGGAATACTACGTCTGTCCAGTTGAACTGTGCTCTGTCAGGAAAAGGATTAGAAAGATGAGACACAGAGGAACCTGTCTGACGGTTGTAGTTGTCGATTGCCTCGTTCTGAACCTGCAGATAAAGGTCTGCATCCGCCACAGCCAGTTTCTTGAGGTTCGGGATATATGATATACTTGTGGATGCATCCGCCGTTACTTTCGGTGCACCCTTGTAACCCGTTTTTGTGGTGATGAGTATGACTCCATTTGTACCCCTTGAACCATAGATGGCTGCCGAGGCCGCGTCTTTGAGTATCTGGATTGATTCTATGTCGGCTGGATTGATGTCTGCAAGAGGATTCAAGGTTTCTCCGCCCCATTTTCCGGCATCTGCCGATGTGTTGCTCAGCGGAATGCCATCGACCACATAAAGAGGCTCATTGCCAGCAGTGAGAGAACCGATACCTCTGATACTCACTCTGTTCCTGCTGCCAGGGGTTCCGGACGAAGCCGTGACATTCACGCCGGCCACTCTTCCTTGCAGGAGGGCATCGGGACATCCGACCTGCCTTTCTCCCTTTTCCAACGGCCGATATGTGCTGATAGCTGAGGTGATATCCTTCTTCTGCATGGTACCGTAACCGACCACAACAGCCTCTTCCAGCATGTTGACGTAAATGCCTTTCTCGTCCTTGGCCGATAGACTTTCGCTCTGAGCTTTCTCTGACAGCACTACGAGGATAAGTTTGCCTTGGAATATAGCTTCCATACCTGTTCCGTGCAGCAGAATCTCCATAGCACGGCTTACGGTTTCCGACTTGGGAGGGGTAACTTTCTTATTTACATCCAGCAGGTCTTCATTATATGCGACAGACAGACCGCACTGTGCCTCTATCACCTCGAACGCTTTCCTGATTCTGAGTTTCCCCTGAGGGAATTCTATGGTCTGGTCTTGAGCTGAAAGAGTCAAATTGCAGATTAGTCCGGCGATGACGAGCACCGTGTTGATTGCGGATCTCATGAAGGGCTCTTATCTGATGAAAATATCCTTTTCTTCGATACTGTATTCCATTTCAGGCACGAGTTGGCGGATGGCTGCCATTATTTCGTGCAATGTTTCTCCGTTTGCGAATTTGGCTGTCAGGACTGTTTCCTGATGTTTGTCTGTGAGGAAGTGTATGTTCACACCGAACCTTCTTTCCACCATCCTTGCAGCCTGTTCCAACGTCTGAGACTTTATATAGATATGTCCGCCTGTCCAGAGCGTAGCCTCGGCAGCGTCAATCACCTTGACTGTGACTGCTCCGCTTTCCTTATCATATGTATATGTCTGGTCAGGGCTGAGTGTTGCCGCTTGGACCCTCTCCTCAGATCTTTTCACAGCAACAGAACCTTTGCAAAGCGTCACTGTTGCACGGCCGTCTTCAGGATAGTCGCAGACGTCGAAAATCGTTCCGTGGACTGTTATCTGAAGTTCCTCTGTCCGGACAATGAACTTATGCTTTCTGTCTGCTGTCACATTGAACAACGCCTCACCAGTGAGTGTGACAACCCTGTTCTTTGAGAATTCATCCGGCCATGTCAGAGTCGATCCGGAGTTAAGCGTGACCATGCTGCCGTCCGGCAGGGTGATCTCCTGAATCTCTCCGTGATCTGTAGTGAGAGAAGAAGTGGCCATAAGGTCAGTCTCCTCATGGTCCATCATATGATAGATGGCCAAAGGCGATGCTATCAGAATCAAGGCGGCTGCCGCATACATCATGATGCGCATGACCTTTGCCCTCTTTACTGCCTTCTGCCTGACTTGATATGCCGCCTCTATCTCCCGGGCACTATGCATGACGACCTTGAAGGCAGAATCCGTCTCCTCACGTGTCACCGATGACCCGTCTATGTTTTCCCAACCTTTGAACTTGTATGCAGACATAGGTTTATTGCTGTATATAGTTGACGAAAAATCCGATCATAGCCCCCAAGCCTTAAATAAACAGGACCATCACTGATATTATCTTTCTTAATTCCTTTAATGCCAGGTGTATATGATTTTCCACCGTCTTTCTGGTTATACCCATCTTTTGAGCAATCTCCTCATACGGCTTTCCTTCCAGACGTGACATTATGAATATCTTTTTCCTCTTTTCCGGCAGTCCCTTTATTATATTGGTCACCTGGATTTCAGTTTCTTTGGCAAAGAACTCACTTTCAGACTCATACTCTCCTTCATCGCCCTCTGTGAAAGGAATCTTTACTTTGTACACCCGCCCATAGTCAATGGCTGCATTCCTGCACATGGTGTACAAGTATGCACCGAAGGATTTGATTTCTCGAAGAAGCACTCTTTGAATCCAGATCTTGATGAATATGTTCTGTGCAAGGTCTCTGGCATCCTCCTCGTTATGAATGAACTGGCTGAGAAAGCACTTGACTTTCGGATAATAATGCTCGAAGACCTCCCTGAAGGCTTTTTCGTTACCATCAGCAAGGCCTTGAAGCAGAATCTTTTCTCTCTTGGACGTCATGACCAGATTCCTCTATTTCTGTTTCGGCTTTTCTGAAATCCTTGTGCTGCTGCCGGCGAAAAGCGCTTCTGTAATCTTCATAAAATTGCGGCTACGGAATCAGTCGGCAAAGATATTAAATTTATTTGATTTTTTCTTACGAAAATCCCTATGTGAAAAAGGAATTTATCGATCTCTTCACACTTCAGTCAAGACTGAAACAGGGGGTGGAATCGCTTTTTCCTAAACGGGTGTGGATCTAGGCCGAAGTGAGTGCAATCAAGGCACGTAGCGGAGGCCATAATCTGGGGCTCAAAGTTTCATCAATGGCTCTATACTCTCCGTATCGAAGAAGCCAAGCAGATTATCCTCCGCAATTCTGGCGTAATATGTGCCGTGCTGAAATTGCAGAAAAATCTGAAAACTTTTTGCAAGATAATTGTCAGATGTGGGGAAAATGTGGGGAAAATCTTATATAAAAATGGCCTACAGGTGTCTGTAGGCCATTTGAGGGTACCCGGAGCCGGGATCGAACCGGCACGGATTGCTCCACTGGTGTTTGAGACCAGCGCGTCTACCGATTCCGCCATCCGGGCTGGTGTGCTTTTCTGTAGCCTGAAATCAGGTCGGAAAGAGGCACTTGAAGGATTTTCCTTCTCATTAAGGTTTGCAAAGGTATCTGATTTTTCGGATTATTATGCAGTACATCATATTTGTCAACAGGATTTAAATAGTACAGATGAGGTATCCCTTGGAACAATTACTCTTCCATTTATGGAAGATATAGGTAAGGGAGAGGTTTCAATCGAGAATGGAAATGCAACTGTGAAAGGATATCGGGATATTTATTTTAACGAAGGAATCATAAGTGGAAACCAAGTAGGTGTAAGTTATCAAGTTGCAGAAGGAACTGGAGCAATTTTTTCTTATGGATATATTGCAAGTGCCACATTGGGACAGGCAGATTCTTTGGAACAGGTGGAGTATATCAGAGGTACAGCAATGGAGGACGCTTTGCCGGATGGAGAGAAAGGGAATACTTCTTATGATGAGATGCCACAGATTTGGTTTGACAAGGAAAAAAAGATGGTTTGTGGTATGCATAGATGGAACAGTGCATACCTTTCTGGAAATACTTTGATTTATATAGATGAAAATGGAAAAGAACAGGAAGTAACGAAAGAATAGGTAAAAGAAGATGGCTCAGTGAAAGTGTTTCAAGTAGAAGAAGC
>ERZ808026.133-NODE-133-length-14894-cov-3.061753_pt1 | contig 14894 bp, 15 predicted proteins | sample MGYA00380182_ERZ808026 | MGnify/ENA primary metagenome ERZ808026 (study PRJEB31490, sample SAMN06133376) | cow dung metagenome | isolation source: H9 | host: cow | place: China: Chengdu | collected 2015-05 ... | reverse complement strand
TGGACGTGCCCGCCGACTGCATCGGCTCCGTCATTGAGAAGATCGGCTCCCGCAAGGGTGACCTGCTGGATATGAACCCCGTGGGCGAGCGTATGAAGGCCCAGTTCCTGGTTCCCTCCCGCGGCCTGTTCGGCTACCGCAACGAGTTCCTGACCGACACCAAGGGCGAGGGCATTATGGCCTCCGTCTTTGAGGAGTACGCCCCCATGAAGGGCGAGATCTCCCGCCGCGGCAGCGGCTCCCTGATCTCCTGGGAGACCGGCGAGGCGGTCACCTATGGCCTGTTCAACGCACAGGAGCGCGGCGCGCTGTTCATCGGCGCCGGTACTCCCGTCTACGGCGGCATGATCGTGGGCGAGTGCCCCAAGGCCGAGGACATCACCGTCAACGTCTGCAAGAAGAAGCAGCTGACCAACACCCGCGCCTCCGGTTCTGACGATGCTCTGCGCCTGGTCACTCCCAAGAACCTGTCTCTGGAGCAGTGCCTGGAGTTCCTGGCCGACGACGAGCTGCTGGAGGTCACTCCCGAGAATCTGCGTCTGCGCAAGCGCATCCTGGATCACAGCCAGCGTATGCGTGAGGCTTCCAAGAAGAAGGGCTAATCCACTAAATTCCAAAACGGGTTGTAATCTATGTCTTATAGATTACAACCCGTTTTCTCGTTCTCCTGAACTTGACCAGAATTTCAAACCTTGCTATACTTTTTCTACCTGTTTCATTTCTCCGAAAAAGGAGTCCGGCTATGCACAACAACTCCGGCCCCCGGCGGCTCGATTGGATCGTCCCATCCGCCTGCGAGGGCACACGGGTGGACACCCTTCTAAAACGACATATGAATCTTTCCGGCACGGTAGTGCGGCGCATCAAGTGGCTGGAGGACGGCATTCTGGTAGATGGAGTTCGGGTCAATACCCGTTTCGTTCCCAAAGCCGGTCAGACCATATCGGTACGACTGTCTGACCCGGAGCGTCTCAGCGGTGTGGTTCCTGCGCCCGGTCCTGTGGACATTGTCTACGAGGATCAGGATCTGCTGGTTGTGAATAAACCCGCCGGTCTGTCCGTCCATCCCGGCCCCGGACATTATGACGATACCCTGGGAAATTTTCTGGTGCATCATTTTGTCTCCACTGGGCAGGAAGCGGATTTCCATCCCGTCCACCGGCTGGACCGGGGCACCTCCGGACTGTTGGTCGTCGCCAAACACCCCTATGCGCAGGAACTGGTGAAAGCCCAGCTTCACACTCCCGCTTTTCGCCGGATCTATCTGGCCGTCTGCGAGGGTATCCCCACTCCTGCCTCCGGTGTGATTGATGCTCCCATCGGCCCAAAGGAAGGCTCTCTCATGGCCCAAATCGTTTCTCCCGAAGGGAAGCCTGCCCGCACCCACTACCATACACTCCAGACCGTCGAAGGCCGCAGCTTGCTCCGCCTGGAGCTGGAGACGGGGCGCACCCACCAAATCCGGGTCCACATGGCACATCTGGGCCATCCGCTCACGGGTGACTTTCTGTACGGCACCGAGGACCACACCCTCATCTCCCGTACCGCCCTTCACTCCCACCGGCTTTCTTTTTCCCATCCCATCACCGGTGAACAGCTGGAGTTCATCCAGCCCCTCCCGGCGGACATGGAAACGCTGCTGAAATGAGAACTCCCGCTTCCGGATAGAAGCGGGAGCTTTTTTATGCCGGACACTGCCGCCCTGTGTGATCAATGGTGTACTTTCCGTCCAGAATAATCTGAGAAATGGGTACAAATGTGTAGCCATCCTGCAGCAGGCATTCGATGATCCCCGACAGAGCCTCCGGTGTGTGCTTGGCTGCGTTGTGAAACAGCACAATGGAGCCCGCCTGCACCTTACTCGTTACACGTTTGGTAATTTCGGGGGCCTCCAGATCCTTCCAGTCCAGACTGTCCACATCCCATTGGATGGGTTCCATTCCAATGGAGCGCACCGCGTTCACCGAGTTGTCATCATAATCTCCGTAAGGCAGGCGGACCAACGTTGGTCTGACCCCGGTGATCTTTTCAATTTTGTCGTTGCAGGCGTTCAGGTCCGCCACCACCTGCTCTGCGGTCATCTGAGGATAGTGGGCATGGGTATTGGAGTGATTCATGATTTCATGTCCTGCCTCATGCAGCGCTTTTACCGATTCAGGATACCGATCCACCCAGTCACCCACCACAAAGAAGGTGGCTTTCACCTTGTACTTTTCCATAATGTCGATCAGTTGCTGGGTGTCCTCGTTGCCCCAGGCCGCGTCAAAGCTGATGGCCACCAGCTTCTGATCCCGCTGTACACAGTAGATGGGCAGCTGCCTTGTGGTGGCCGCCGCACCAACTGCCGGTGGAAAATTAACCACATAAAAAATTCCTGCCGCCGCCAGCAGGCAAGCCAGAGTGGAGAGCATCCTTCGTCTGATCAAAATCACCTTCATCTTCATAGGCACCCCTCCTTATCATCGTTTCACTATATGAGATCACCGCGCCCCGTATTCTGCCGGACATCCCCTGCGCGGTTTCTTTTTCCCAACATCTGTGGTAAGATGGCCTCATCAAACAGACAGGAGGGCGCTTCCTTGCTTTACTTACTGCTTGCGATCCTGAGCAGCGCAATGGTCTCCATCGTCATGCGGCTGAGCAGCCACCGGGTATCGGGAAACATCAGTATGCTGGCTATGAATTATTTGATGTGTGTGGCCGTGGCTGCCTGCTATACCGGCTTTGGCAATCTGTTCCCCGCATCTTCCGACCTCCCCCATACTGTGGGCATGGGGGCGATCCACGGTCTGCTGTACCTGATTTCTTTCATCCTTCTGCAGTGGAACGTGCAGAAAAACGGTGTGGTGCTCTCTGCCACTTTTATGAAGCTGGGTCTTCTGGTTCCCATCGCAGGTTCCGTATTGCTTCTGGGTGAGATCCCTTCTTTGACTGAGCTGATCGGCTTTTGCATTGCCATCGCTGCCATCCTGCTCATCAACCTCACCCCCAATGCCTCCGTCTCCCAGTTCCGTCCGGGTCTGATCCTGCTCCTTTTGGGCGGCGGATGCGCCGACGGCATGGCCAAGGTATTTGAGACTTTGGGCAATCCTGCCCTTTCCCCACAATTTCTGTTCTATACCTTTGTGGCCGCTTTCATTCTGTGCCTCGCCCTGATGCTGCAGCAGAACCAGCGCCCCGGCCTGCCGGAGATCTTTTTCGGATTCCTCATCGGTATTCCCAACTATTTTTCGGCCAAATTCCTGCTCAAGGCTCTGGACACGGTATCTGCCGTAGTGGCCTACCCCACTTACAGCGTTTCCACCATCTTTGTGGTCACCATAGCCGGAGTATTTCTCTTCCGGGAACGTCTGGAAAAGCAGCAATGGTTTGCCCTTGGCTCCATTCTGGTTTCCCTGATTCTTCTTAATATATAAAAAAGCTGACGAGTACGCTCTCGTCAGCTTTTTTCTTCCTATGTTACCAGTGGTTAAAGCTGCATACTTCTTCCAGCGGCTTGCGGATTTTCTTCGGATAGGGTTCCTTCTCAGCGCTGTAACCGATGGCAATGACCAGCCGCACCTCATGTCCGCCGGGGATCCCCAGGCTCTGCTCCATCTTTTCCTGATCGTTGACCCCGATGATACAGGTGCTCAGTCCCAGATCCATAGCCTGGTGGCACATATTCATGGCCGCCGCACCCAGATCCCCCTGCGCAAAGCGCTGCGTGGTACCGTAGTGGGCAGAAACCATCGGCATGACCTTCGCCTGCTGCTCGCACAGTACGATAAAGGCCGGAACCTGTACTCTCCAGGGCGCTCCTGTGCCGCTTTCCACTACCAAGGCATCGCACACACCGGCCTTTGCTTCCGCCTCATCCACTACAATAAACTTCCAGGGCTGGGAATTGCAGCCGCTGGGGGTCAGACGGCCGGCCTCCACCACCTTCAGCAGGTCTTCCCGGGAGACAGGCTTGTCCTGATAGGCGCGACAACTGCGCCGCTGTTCCATTCTTGTTGCAAAATCCATGGTATCCCTCCGTTCTTGATTTCATTATACTATGCCAAAACCGCCGGGTAAACAAGAAAAGACGGTCGGTCACTTCATACCGGCCGTCTTGAATAACGTGCAGCCAATCAGACACCAACCGCTTTTCCATCCTGCCTCGGGTCCGCCGTACCATACAGTTTCCCATCCTCCAGAAACATGACCCCTTGAACCGCACCGGAGGAAACTGTCCCCATCTTGTCGTGTCCCATGGCGGTCAATGCGCGGATGGTTTCCCCGGTAAGTGCATATGCTTCATATCCTCTCAACGGTTCCTCGTAGGTAAGGTCATTGGATGCGGCGGTATTCCAGATCCTGGGCACACACAGCGCATCGTGGAGGCCCATGCGGTGGTCAATCACACGGGATATCACCTGCAGGACCGTGGCAAAAATACGGCTTCCACCCGGACTGCCCAGAACCATAAACGGGGTGCCGTCCCGATGCAAAACCACAGTAGGGGACATGGAGGACAAGGGCTTCTTGCCCGCCTCCACACAGTTAACGGACCTGGGTTTGGGGGAAAAGTCCTCCATGCTGTTGTTCATCACAAATCCCCACCCATCAACCATCACTCCGCTGCCAAAATAGCCGTTGATGGTCTTGGTAACCGATACGCAGTTTCCGTCCGCATCGGCCACCGAGTAGTGGGTGGTGTCGGTATGTTCCGTCCCAAAGGGATCTCCATGTCCGTATTCCTGTGCAGTGTTCAGATCGATCTTCGCTGCCCGTCCAGCCGCAAATACTTTGTCGGTCAGCTCTGCCAGCGGTACCTTCACAAAGTCCGGGTCAGCCAGATACCGCGCCCGATCGGCGTATCCCAGCTTAAAGGCCTCGGTAAACAGGTGAACATATTGTGCCGAGTTGATTTCCATGGCTCCTACATCAAAATGCTCTAAAATGTTCAAAATCTCGATCATGGTGCTGCCGCCGGAAGAGGGGGGAGGGGCGGAGAGAATGGGATATCCCCGGTAGTTCCCGACTACCGGCCTCAAAATTTCAGGCCTGCAGCGTTCCAGATCCTTCCGTGAGATCATGCCCCCATATCTGCCCACACAGCCCACAATGGCCTCAGCGATCTCTCCGGTGTAGAAGCCTGCTGCACCTTCCTCCGCAATTTTCTGCAGCGCTCTGGCCAAATCCGGGTTTACAAGGATATCTCCCGCCTGATAGGGCTTACCTCTATTTTTGTCCCAGTAGATTTTCTGCATCTCAGGAAACCGCACAGCCAGCTCATAGGCGTCAGCGATTGCCCCGGCGCAGTAAGGCGATACCACAAACCCCTCCGAAGCGATGCGGATGGCCGGCTCCAAAACTGCCTGCCGCTCCATGGTCCCGTAGTGCTCCAGCATATACAGCAGTCCGGCCACATCCCCCGGAACACAGCACGCCAGTCCTCCGGAACTGAACGCGTCCCGATCCACCGTTCCATCCGCTTTCCTGAACAGCCGGTCGGAAACGGCCGCAGGAGCTTTCTCCCGAAAATCCACAAAAACAGCCTCACCATCCGCTCTGCGGATGGTGGCCATTCCTCCTCCGCCCGGCCCGGAGGTAAATGGTTCCGTCACCGACAGCGCAAACCCCATCGCCACAGCGGCATCAACGGCGTTCCCTCCCTTTTTCAGGATCTCCGCCCCAACCTCCGCCGCCTCATACTTGGAGGCGGAAGTCATGGCACAGGAGGAAACCGCCTCACGCCCGGTGGTCATGCGGCTTCCATCCCTGTCCACTGTCTCAAAGCTCCACCGGGGCTTGACAGGCCCATCTCCGGCTGCTGCTACACCAGAATTCAAATCGCACCATTTCCCGTTTTTCATTTCACTTCCCCTTTCTGGTATGGCATTCTTCTCGCTGCAGAAGCTCCTGCCCAATATAGGCATCCCGTCCCTCTGCAACAGCCTATTTTATTCATGCAGGCGGCACATTCTTCCTCTGTGCCAAAGAAACTATATCTTCTCTGTAAATTCCTGGTAAATACGGGGCCAGAAAATACAGGAATTGAATTGATTTTTATTCACCACTGTGCTACACTAAAGTAAACTATTTCATTTCCCCCTGAAAGGCATTGTCATGATCAAAATCTGGAACATTACTATCCCAAAACTTTCCGGGGACACCCCTCGACGGGCCTACGTCTACGTCCCCGATTCTTATAAGAAAAACCCTCACCTGCGTTATCCTGTGCTGTATATGTTTGACGGCCACAACGTGTTTTACGACAAACACGCCACCTACGGCAAGAGCTGGGGCATGCTGGATTACATGAAAAAATCCCGCACACAAATGATCATTGCCGCCGTAGAGTGCAGTCATGACCCGGATAACGGCCGCCTGCACGAGTACTCTCCCTTTCCCTGTTATGTGGAATCTCTGGGCTGCAGACTCAAGGGCAAGGGCAAAATCACCATGGACTGGTTTGTCCACCAGTTCAAGCCTTTTGTGGATGAGCATTTTCCCACCATCCCTGACCGTGAGCACACCTTTATCGCCGGCAGCTCCATGGGGGGACTGATGAGCCTGTACGCAGTCAGCAAATATAATAAATATTTCTCTCGCTGCGCCGCGCTCTCTCCCTCCATCTGGTTTGGTTACGACAAACTCTCCCGCCTGCTGCGCACCACCCGCATCCGCAAAGACACTATGGTCTATCTGGACTACGGTTCCAATGAGATGAACTACCACTCGGACATGCTCACCAACTACTCCGCCATCACCACCCTGCTGATGAGCCGGGGGATCGGCGTTACCAGCCGCATCGTCCCCAACGGAGACCACTCCGAGGGCAGTTGGGAGCGGCAGATCCCTATTTTTATGAGCTCTTTGCTCTATGAGCTGAAGTAACAGGAGGTATCCTTATGGAGACACAGTATTATAAGCAGTTCAGCCATGCGCTGGGCCGCGATATGGAATGTAAAGTGTATGGCCACGCAGGCCGCCCCGTTCTGTTCATTCCCTGCCAGGACGGTCACCACAATGATTTTGAGGGCTTCCACATGACCGACACCTGGGCTCCCTGGATCGAATCCGGACAGGTGATGGTCTTCTCCATCGACACCATCGACTCCGAGACCTGGTCCAACAAGGGTGCCGATCCCGGCTGGCGTGCCCGCCGCCACGAGCAGTGGATCGACTATATCACCTGTGAGCTGGTTCCTTTCATCCGTGACACCGTCAATTTCCGCAACGGTTGGACCGGCTATCCCGGTATCATTGTCTTCGGCTGCAGCCTGGGTGCCACCCATGCCGCCAACCTCTACTTCCGCCGTCCCGATCTGTTCGACGGTGTTCTGGCGCTCAGCGGCATTTATACCGCCGAGTTCGGCTGGGGCGATTACATGGACAGCATTGTCTACCAGAACTCTCCTGTTCATTATCTGGCCGACATGCCTCACGACCACCCCTTCATCCACCAGTACAACCAGCACAAGGGTGTCATCTGCGTAGGTCAGGGTGCCTGGGAGATCACCGATACCACCTTCCGCATCCGCGATATCTGCGCTGAGAAGGGCATCAACCTGTGGGTCGATGTCTGGGGTTACGATGTCAACCATGACTGGCCCTGGTGGCACAAGCAGGTGCCCCACTTCCTGCCCTATCTGCTGGGCTGATTTCACTGAAATCGGATTTACTCCGTTTCAAATATAATCCGGAATTGACCAAACCCACGTAGCTTATCCCCAAATTAAGAGAGAAAGCTGGAATTAGAATGAAAAACTTTATCTTCATTTCCCCCAATTTCCCCACCAACTACTGGCAGTTCTGCAAAGAGCTGAAGAACAACGGTATGAACGTGCTGGGCATTGGAGATCAGCCCTATGATGAACTCAGCCCCAACCTGAAGGACAGCCTGAACGAGTACTACAAGGTCAGCAGCCTGGAAAACTACGAAGAAGTCTACCGCGCCGTAGCTTTCTTCATCTTCAAGCATGGCCGCATCGACTGGCTGGAGTCCAACAATGAGTACTGGCTGGAGCGGGATGCCAAGCTGCGCACCGCCTTCAACATCACCACCGGCTTCCAGGAGAGCGATATGCCCCGCATCAAGTACAAGTCCAAGATGAAGGAGTTCTACACCAAGGCCGGAATCCCCGTGGCTCGCTACCACCTGGTGGATAACCTGAAGAACTGCCGCGCCTTCATCAAGAAGGTTGGCTATCCCGTGGTGGTCAAGCCCGACAACGGCGTGGGTGCCTCCGCAACCTACAAGCTCAAGACCGACGAGGATCTGGAGCGATTCATGGAGAACCTCCCCGAAAATGTCCCCTACATCATGGAGGAGTTTGTTCCCGCTGAGGTCAACTCCTACGATGCCATCATCGACTCCAACGGCAAGCCCATCTTCGAGACCGGCAACGTCACCCCCATGTCCATCATGGATGTGGTCAACAACAACGACAACTCCATCTACTACATCCTCCGCGACCTGCCTTCCGACACCCGCAAGGCCGGCCGCGCCACGGTGAAGAGCTTCGGCGTCAAGAGCCGCTTTGTCCACTTTGAGTTCTTCCGCCTGACCGAGGACTACGCCCCCATGGGCAAGAAGGGCGACGTGGTTGCTCTGGAGGTCAATATGCGTCCCTCCGGCGGCTTCACCCCCGACATGATCAACTTCGCCCACTCCACCAATGTCTACAAGATCTGGGCCGATATGATCGCCTTTGACAAGACCGAGATCCAGTCCGGCGAGCACAGCTTCTGCGCCTTTGCCGGCCTGCGTGACGGCAAGGATTTCGTCATGTCTCACGACGACATCATGGCCAAATACGGCGAAAACATGCGCATGGTAGACCGTATCCCCGAGGCTCTCTCCGGCGCAATGGCCAACCAGATGTATATGGCCACCTTCCGCACCAAGCGCGAGATGGATCAGTTCTATCGCGACGTTCTGGAGTGCAAGTAATCCATACACCGACAAAGCCGCCTCTCCAACAGAGAGGCGGCTTGCTTTTTCCCGACTTTTGCTTTAGACTGAAAGCAATCTATTTCCGGAGGTCGGACCATGGGACGCAATTCCTTTTTCAGCAATAACAACTTCATCTTCCGCTATAGCAACTATATTTTGGATATGGCCGCCCTTTCTATTCTTTGGCTGTTTCTTTCCCTGCCTGTAGTCACCGCCGGAGGAGCCACCGCCGCACTCTACTACACCGTTTCCCGGCATACCCGAAAAGGACATGTGCTGCCCTATCACCACTACCTGCGCTCCTTCAAAGAGAATGTCAAGATCGGCATTCCCTGCTCCCTCCTCACTGCTGCAGCCCTGGGCTTGTTGTGGGCCGGTCTTACCATGATGCGGTCACTTGCTTCCTATGACGGACGGTATATGGTCCTATACGCCATGTACTACTTCGCCTGTTTTCTCCCTCTGGGGGTGATTTGCTACGCATTTCCCCTGCTGGGCCGTTTTACCTTCGGCGTTAAGGACTTGATTTGCACAGCTTTTCAGCTGTCCATCCGTCATTTACCCACCACAATTCTTCTGGTGGTACTGGTTGTGCTCACTGCCTGCGTGTGCCTCTCTCTGTACTGGGCCTTTCTTTTCCTGCCTGCCATCACGGCGGTCGTGATGTCTCTGTTTTTGGAACGAATTTTTAAGCAATACGCACCCGAAGATCCGTCCTCCGCAGCCCCTCTGGAAGAGGAACCTATGGAATAAAGAAAAAAATACCGCCGCAGAGGGTGGTCCAATCAAACAGTGTCATAATGTTTTCGGGCAGCGGCATGATTTCGGTCATGCCGCTGCCCGATTTTCATAAACGCAGGAGTTGGTGTTGTTATTTCTCTTCTGCCGTCTGCTGTTTTCTCTTCAATATTTCATTGACTTTTTCTGTATTCCGCTTGGTGATGGAATAAATAAACACCCAAATCACCAAATAACAAACAAGAAAAATGCCGGAAAAAATCAAAACAGGAGTTGCGCCCCACTCCAGCCATCCGTTGAGCAAATAAGCCCCCAGATAGCTGATATACAAAACACTTCCATGGATCAAAATTGCCACCATCAGAGGAAGCTGTTCAATTTGGTAGATGGCATTCATGCCGCCTGCAAGAAAGGCAAGTGCAGATAAAGAGACAATCCCAATGCAGACCTGATTGACTGTCAGGGTCTGCAGGTTGGCTTGATGCTGTAAAATCAGATACAGGATCACCAAAATAAGGGGTCCAAACCCGCAGGCCACAAATCCCCGGTGGAGAAATTCCATCATGTTCTTTTTCATATCCCGTCATACCTCCTTCTGATTTCCGCAAAACAACGTCTGGAAACATATTCCCGATAGCCGCATTGGAACACGGCATCCACGCCGCCGCTGAAGGCTGCATCAAATCGCAGAATACGATGTTCATTGGCCAGCGCAGATTTGTTAATGCGGATAAAATAAGAGGGCAGAACATCCTCCAGGTCACGAAGCCTGTCCTGGACGCGATAGTGGTTGCCTTTGGCATCAATGGCAATCACTTTTCTGTCAAGAACAGTAATACACTCTATTTCCTGAAATGCCAATTTTCGCATCTCATCGTCTCTGTACCCCATCATGCTGTCCGCACCGGAAAAGCTGCAAACAAGATTCTCGATCTGCTGCGTCAGGGAGGACGGCGCGTGAACGATTGCGATGATTTCCTCTTCCGCATGTTTATCAATGATGAGCCTGTATTTCATTCCCTCAAATCCTTACTGTCTTTTCATTTGCCTCAGGAAGCAGAACACCGCCACCCCTGTCGTAAATACACCATACAGAACAATCGGCATAATATGCGAAGCTGCCAGCCGGAAACTTCCGTGAAATAATGCTTTTTCCATTTCTGCCCCATGAACAAAGGGTAGGGCATTGGCGATTTGTTTGAAAGAACCTCCCACAAGATTCAAATCAAACCACACACCCGAAAACCATGCGGAAAGATTGGTCAGCAAGGCCCCGCAAACACCGCCCACCTGCTTCACGCTCAAAACACTGCCGCACAAAAGGCCCAGAGCAATATTAAAAATCGCCATAGGAATGATTCCAAGGATTGCATAAATCATATTGACGCTGACAGTCAGCCCCAACGGAATTGCAGACAGATAGCAGATAATGATTTGTCCGAGGGCAATGGGTAACATGGGAAGCATATATCCGATGATAAAGTCAAATCCTGTAAGGGGTGTTGTGTATAACCTCTGCAAGAGGGCACTTTCCCGGTCTTTTGCGATCAGGGTTGCAGAAAAAAGCGTCATAAACGACAGTCCGAATACGGTAATGCCCGGAGTCAGTGTGTCGATTTCAAACAGGTTCACCGGAATATTTGCCTGAATCGCACTAAGAAGAACTAGCAAGACCACCGGAAACCCCAACCCAAACCCCAGACTGATGGGATCCCGCAGCAGCTCTTTTGCACATCTTTTTGCAAAAGTCATCATTTTCATACCCCAGCCTCCTTCACAATCGAAACAAAAGCTGTTTCAAAATCATCGGTTCCGGCTTTCTTTTTCAATTCTTCTGCCGTTCCTACCGCAAGAAGATTGCCGCTTGCCATAATACCGACGCGGTCAGAGAGTGCCTCTGCCTCTTCCATGTAATGTGTCGTCAGGATCATCGTCACTTTACCCTTCAACGAACGAATCACTGCCCAGAGCTCGCGCCTTGCTATGACATCCACACCAAGGGTAGGTTCGTCCAGGAATAGAATTTGGGGTTCGCTGATCAGTGCCATCGCAATGCTGACACGGCGTTGCCAACCGCCGGATAACTGACCGGCTTTTTTCCGAAGCACGCTGTCCAGCGTAAATTTTTCAGAAATTTCCCGGATTTTTGTTTTCGTTTTTTCTCTGGAAAACCCGTGGATGCCGCAGATCAGCTCCAGATTTTCCTTCACGGAAAGATTCGGGGCAACAGCAGTTTCCTGCGGGGATACGCCAATCAGCCGCTTGACCTGTTCCGGTTCCTTTGTAATGCTGTGTCCACCTACAACGGCATCCCCACCCGTAGGGGTTGTCAGACAGGTTAGCATTTTTATGGTCGTGGTCTTTCCTGCGCCGTTCACACCCAGCAGGGAAAACAATTCACCCTGCCGAATCTCTAAATAGAGCTTGTTCACGGCAGTTACATTTTTATACCGCTTGACAAGACCCATCGCTTCAATTGCTTGCATCTGCGTTACCCTCCATTTGCTTTGTTTACGGGCATTATCATAGCAAACCAACATAACGAAATGTTGTTTTATGTCTGTTCGGTCGTTTCCGGTGCCCCATCGGTTAACGAACGAAAACGGCGATACCCGGTTGTAAAAACCAGGTATCGCCAATTTTGTTGTCACGCACTGTGCAGCAACTGCCCGATGTCAGTCCTTTTCTTATCCCGTCTTATTGGATGCTTTCGTGCTTCAACGAAATGGGCAGCAGTCTGGCGTACTCTTCCGCGCTGCCTCCACGGCCAACCGCAGACAGCGATGCCCGGTCAAAGTCAAAGATCTCTCCCGCCAGAATCCGGAGTTCCTCCTGTGTGACCCGGTCGTATTCCTGCAGGATCTGATCCACCTCCCGTACCTGTCCGTACAGCAGGGTAGAGGTACCCAGATGACTCATTCTGGCCTGAACCGATTCCAGTCCCATCAGCACGTTGGCCTTGGCCTGCTCCCGGGTGCGTTCCAGCTCCTCCTGAGTGGGGCCATGCTCAGCCAGATCGCACACCTCGCGGCGGATGGCCTCCAACGCCCGGGGTTCCTGTTCCTTATTCAGCGCGGTGTAGATTCCCAGCAAGCCGGTTTCAGCATGGTCGGCACAGTAGGAGTACACCGAGTAGCACAGTCCCCGCTGTTCTCTCAGCTGCTGGAACAGGCGAGAGGATACGCCGCCGCCCAGGATGGTGTTCAGCAGCAGCATCTGATAGCGCCTTGGATCCCGATATCCCATCGCAGGGAAGGCCAGGATCACATGGTTTTGTTCAATCGCCTTACGGCGCAGGGTGACGGCAGGGGTGTAGAGGGCAGGCTTTTCTCCGATCACAGAGCCACAGCTCAGCGCAGAGAGCCGGGATTTCAGTTCATCCACAGTCTTCTGGGTAAAGTTACCTGCCAGACTGACCACAATGCTGCCGGGGACATAGTGGGTACGGTGGTACTCCCGCAGCCACTCACCGCTCATCTTTTCCAGCGTGGACGCCTTGCCCAGAATGGGCCGCCCCAAAGCGCTCCCTTTATACACCGCCGCAGACAGCCGCTCAGAGACCAGATCCTCAGGAGTATCCTCATACATGTCGATCTCCTCCAGGATCACGCCGCGCTCCAGTTCCACATCCTGCTGGTCAAATCTGGAATGAAAAATCATATCGCACAGCAGCTCCAAACAGCGATCCAGATGGCTGTCCAGACAGCGGGCATAATAACAGGTCATCTCCTTGGTGGTATAGGCGTTTACCTGACCACCCAGCGCATCCATTTCGCAGGCCAACTGTCCGGCAGTGCGCTTGTCAGTGCCTTTGAATATCATGTGCTCAATAAAGTGGGCCGCGCCATTTTCTGCCCTGCGCTCATGTCGGGATCCGGTGCCAATATAAAAGCCGATGGCGGCAGTGCGGGCGCCGGGAATATATTCCGTTAAAATCCGTGCCCCATTGGGCATTGTTATGGTCTGATGCATAGGATTCTCCTGCTCTTTTCACACGTTTTCTTCCCAACAGTATAGCGGTCCGCCCTGGACAAATCAACCCCAAAGACACAAAACGGTCTGTTCCGAAGTGATCGGAACAGACCGTTTTTTTAATTATTTTTCTGCCTTGCGATAGTATGCTACACCCTGACGGGACTCCATCTCCAGGTCGCCCCGGTCAACCAGGAACTCGATGAAGAAGCGGATGTTTCGCTCGTAGTACAGCGCACGGCGGGGACGGGGGGAGAAGAGCTCATACTTCTGGCACACCTTGGCACACAGGTGGCTGAAATCCATAGGCTCATCCACCAACTCCCGGATCTCGGCGGCGCGGCGGTAGATCAGTTCATGGTTGTCCTCAATGAGCTGACCGATCTCATCGCCGGTGCAGATCCCTCTGTGGGCCATGATGAACAGGTCGCAGTCCAGGGTGCGCAGCTTCTGGCGGCTGGCCATGGCATGCTGGATGGACAGGGCATAGGGCAGCTTGGCATTCAGCATTTCCCGGGACATGATGGCATCACCGGCATAGCAGACGTTGTCAGGAGTGACCACGCAGATATGGCCGGAGGAGTGTCCGGGGGTGGTAATGATGCCGAACTGCACACCCTCCAGCTCCAGCTTCCAGTCCACATAAGGGATGATAATGTCGGGGGTATGTACCATGTCGCTCATTTCCTGCTCAATCATTTTTACTTCGGCTCTGGTCTCTGAGCCGGCGGCTTTCGAGTCAGCTTCAGTTTTCGCTCCGGCGGCTTTCGAGGCAGCTTCGGTTTTTGCTCCGGTGCCGGCTTCGGCACCGACACCAACGTGATCACCCTGATTACAGCAGAAGGTGAAACCGAGCTGGACCTGATGACCAAGGATGCCGCTGCCCACAGAATTCTGGATAAAATTCTGGAAATGAAGAAATAAACCAACAGACAAACGAGGTTTTACCATGAACGAGCGTTTATTACTGGAAATGGCCACGGGACTTGGCTACCGGCTGGCAATGTCCGGCGCGGAAACCTACCGGGTTGAGGAAAGCGTCCGCCGCATCTGCGCCGCCTACGGCCTGGATGCCCGGGTCTATGCCATTCCCCACAGTTTGTTTATCACCATTATGATCCCCGGCCAACTTCCCATGACACAGCTGTGCCGCATGGAGCGTCTGGGGACGGATCTGGAAGCTGTGGAGCATTACCGGGAATATTTCAGCGTCAAGGGTTTGTTCGAAAACGAGGTATACGACGGCATCGAGGAT
>ERZ808026.132-NODE-132-length-14906-cov-4.674354_pt1 | contig 14906 bp, 16 predicted proteins | sample MGYA00380182_ERZ808026 | MGnify/ENA primary metagenome ERZ808026 (study PRJEB31490, sample SAMN06133376) | cow dung metagenome | isolation source: H9 | host: cow | place: China: Chengdu | collected 2015-05 ... | reverse complement strand
GACGTCATACTCCATTCTTCAACAACTACCGTCCACAGTTCTACTTCAGAACAACAGACATCACAGGTGTATGTAACCTTCCAGAAGGTACAGAAATGTGCATGCCAGGCGATAACGTAGAAATGACAATCGAACTGATTCACCCAGTTGCTATGGAACAGGGTCTTACATTCGCTATCCGTGAAGGTGGTAGAACAGTAGGTTCAGGCCGTGTTGCTACAATCATTGAATAATTTTTATTAAAATTATACCCAGATTTCTTAGGGCTTTCCCATTAGGGAGAGCCCTTTTTTTCTAAATTGCAAGTAATAACTTTTCGTGTTACTATACCTTATATGTGAAATATTGAGAATTGCAGGGGTAATCATAATGGAAGATATGAAAACAATGGCAGACTATGCTGTCGAATTAGAGGCATCTTTTAGAAAAATTAATGCAGGAGATATTTTAGAAGGAACAGTGATCGGGATCAGCGAAACCGAAATCACACTTGATCTTGGATACTATACGGACGGTATTGTTCGATTAGAGGATATTACAGATGATCCGGCATTTTCTATAAAAAATGATATGGAGATGGGACAGGTTGTTTCTGCAACCGTGTTAAAAAGAGATGATGGGGCAGGCCATATTTTAATGTCTATGAAAGAAGCTGCAGCAGTGCTTGCATGGGACAAGTTAAAAATGATGATGGATAGTCAGGAAAATGTAACTGTCAAAGTTACAGATGTAACCAAAGGCGGCGTTGTGGCATTTCTTGAAGGGATTCGAGGATTTATTCCGGCATCAAAGCTTTCTTTAGAATATGTAGAAGAGACAGAACTGGAAAACTATCTCCATCAGAATCTGGAAGTCCGTGTTATTAACGTGGATGAGGAAAATAAGAGACTGGTACTTTCTGCAAGAGAAATCTTAAAAGAAGCAGCAGATGCAGAACGTGCGAAAAAGATTTCCAATGTAGAAGTTGGATTGGTGACAGAAGGTATTGTTGAAATTTTAAAACCGTATGGTGCTTTTGTAAATTTGGGAAATGGATTATCAGGTCTTTTGCATATTTCACAGATATGTCAGAACAGGATCAAACATCCGGGAGTGGTTTTAAAAGAAGGCCAGAGTGTGAAAGTGAAAATTACAGAGATTAAGGACGGAAAGCTTAGTCTTAGTATGAAGGCGCTGGAAGATGTTGCTGCAAAGGAAATTGAGGAAGAGGTGTTTGAAATTCCCGAAGCGGAGGAAGTGACCACTTCTTTAGGCGCGTTGTTGTCAGGATTAAAACTATAGGAAAGGTACCCAAATACTTTGAAGGAGAAATTGAATGTGGAACTTTAGATTCTTTTTTAACAGCATTTTGCTGGGGGTGGGTCTTGCAATGGATGCATTTTCTGTATCTATGGCAAATGGTTTAAATGAACCGACGATGAAAAAGAATAGAATGAGTATGATTGCCGGAGTGTTTGCATTTTTTCAGTTTTTGATGCCAATGATCGGATGGATTTGTGTTCATACCATTGTGCAGTATTTTCAGATGTTTGAGAAATTTATTCCATGGATTGCCCTGTTTTTGCTGTTCTATATTGGTGGAAGCATGTTGGTTGAGGGAATCAAAGGGGGAGAAGAGGAGGAACTGAAAGGTGTTGGATTCAAAGCATTGATGATTCAGGGAGTGGCCACCTCCATTGATGCATTATCTGTGGGCTTTACAATTGCTGATTATGGATTTCTAATGGCATTTGTCTGTTCTGTAATTATTGCAGTGGTAACATTCTTTATTTGTATGGGAGGATTGCAGATTGGTAAAACCGTTGGAACAAAACTTTCTAACAAAGCATCCATTTTAGGTGGTGTTATCCTGATATTTATTGGAATCGAAATTTTTGTAACGGGAGTATTCTAAGATGATAAAAGCAGCATTTTTTGATATTGATGGGACCCTGTTTTCGCATACAATGCACAAAATTCCTGATAGTGCAAGAAAAGCGGTACATTTGTTAAGAGAGAACGGTGTAAAAGTTTTTCTTGCAACAGGAAGAGGAATTGGAACGCTTAAAAAGGTTTCCTGGGGAGATCTTGTGTTTGACGGTTATATCACGCTAAACGGCCAGATTTGTCTGGATGCCCAGGAGAATGTCTTGTTTGAAGCTCCCATTAAGGGGGAAGATGCTGCATATTTAATTGATGCATTTCAAACAAAAAAGCTGCCTTTGGCGATTGTAGAAAAGAACAGAACCTATCTGAATTTTATTAATGAGACAGTACGTTTGGCTCAGGAATCAGTGGCGATTCCAATGCTTCCAATTGGCGAATACAAAGGAGCTCCCATTTATCAGATGATTGGTTATATGACCCGCAAAGAAACTGAAAATTTGGCACTAAAGATTCCAAATTGTAAGATTACCAGATGGTATGAGGACGGTATCGATATTATTTCAAAAGATGGTGGTAAGGATCATGGGATTCGAAAGATTCTGGAAGTTCATGGATTTACCAGAGAAGAGTCCATAGCATTTGGAGACAGTGATAATGATCTGGAAATGCTGGAATTTACCGGTATTGGTGTGGCAATGGGGAATGCGGTAGAATCTGTAAAAGAAGTTGCAGATTATGTGACTTCCCATATTGATGAGGATGGAATCTGGAATGCATGTAAGCATTTTGAACTGATATAAAAATAATTGAGTAGTGCACCGCACTGCTCAATTTTATTCTTTAATGATGATCTGGCATATTTTCATGGCCTCTAATGCATTTTTATGGCTTTGTGGAGTGACTCCCGCACAGCAGCTTGCATCTACAGAAATAGGTGTTTCCGGTACAGTCGCTTTTAACATCAGTGCGTTGGAGATAACACAGATGTCTGTGCAAAGTCCAATCAGTTCGATTTCTTCATAATCACCGATGGCCACAAGATAGGAAAGCTGAGTGCTTCCAAAGGTTGGTTTCTGAATGATCTTTGTATCCGCAGTCAGCGGACGAAGCTGCGGGATGAGTTTCCAGCCGGCAGTTTCTCTGATGCAGTGTTCTACAGGAAGATTTTTTCCTTCCGCAGTTTCCAGATAGTTGGTTTCATGGGTATCCATGGTGAAGATGATCTGATCCCCGGCTTCTTTGGCTTCTTTTACTTTCTTTACAACATTTTCGACGATGCTTTGAGCTTCCGGAGTACCAAGGGCACCGTCAACGAAGTCTTTTTGCATATCCACAACAACTAATAATTTCATAGGAAAATCTCCTTTCGATTTCAAACATTCAATTAAGATTATTATCGGAAAATATACTGTTTTCGTCAACTGATTTTCAGAAGGTAATTTTATAATTATTAAGATGTGGATTGAGAGAGGATGTGATACAATATGAACAGAAACAAAAGACACAGGAGAAAAAGAGATGTTATTTGAAACTTGTTATTATACGGTGGAAATGATTGATGGTGATTATGCACATCTGAAAAAAATGGATGATGAGACAGCAGAATTAAAGCTGGTTGCCAGAGCACTTTTGCCGGAAGCAATTGTGGTGGGCAGTCAGTTAAAATATGAAATGCTCCAGTATGAGCTGATTTAGGAGAAAGGGAGGGCTGCAAAAACAGCCCTATCGGCATTTTCGGATCTCATTTACGAGAAATTCGCCAACACCCTTTCTAAAGGGTGAACTCATTGCTTCATAAACCATATCATCATAAGATTTTTCGTCTGCAAGATAGAGATAGTATCCGTTGCCGTAACCAAAAATTTCAATACCTTCCTGTTTTAGGGGTACACCAAGGGTGCTGAAGAGCTCGCCCGGAACTACGGCGATTGTAATGCCTTGCAGTTTCATGATCGTGAAATGAGCGGTGATTTCTTCTAATCCCTGCAGTGCTTTGGACAGACCAACTGCAATTTTACCACCTTCTACGTAAGTAGAAAGAAGCCGGAGTGTGAGTGCATCTTTTCCGGCAGCAACTGCTTTTTCCAGATTCTCTTCGTAAGAGGTCAGTGCCGCTTTTTCTTCCATTACGGAACGTACCTTTTTGATAGGAAGTGTGATCGGATAACGTTTCATGGAAATGTCACTAAAATTACCCTGATAAACAGGGGACTTTAAGGCATTCAGAATTCCGCGGATGATTCGGGTTTTGTAGATTTCCACTTGTTCGAAGCTGCTGTTGATGCGTGTAAATCTTGTGCTGATATTTCCTGCATTACTGTTGACGAACATGACCATATCATAGTCTAAGTCACGTTCCACGGCATAAGGGAAATCGGCAGTGATCATTAGGTTTTCCGGACCGGTCACTGTGGGATGACAGGCAAAGTTATATAATAAGATTTTTTTTCCATCAAGTCTTTCAAAGAGGAGAATCAGCAAAGAATCATCACCCGAAAGTCTCGGATCATGTCTTTCAGTGCCAACATTTTCAATGGTTCCTCTGGCGATGGTTAGTTGACAGGGCGCAAGGTTACCAAAAGAGTTTCGGGCTGCCAGTGCCACCTGATTGGCAAGAAAATCCAGATATTCCGGATTTGGCTCTCCGAAAATATTTTGCAGATTTGCAAAAGGTTCCTTAGATGTATCTACAGTGCCTCCCGGACCTGCATGGGTATGGGTTGCCACAATCGTTAAATGTTCTTTTTTTATATTCAAGTCTGAGATTTTTTTAAATACTGCGTTTAAAACTGAATCATCTACACCGATGAGATCACACTGAATAAAGAGATAGCGTATACCGTCCTGATCCATTGCCAGAACACGGGTATAGAGATTGTCGTGTACTTCCCGGGCGATGCGTGCTCCGGCATATCCCCGTAGTGCGACTGGGAGTTTTGGTGTAATACACTGTTGATTGAATCCGATGGTTACCATGTATGTTCCTCCTGAAATTATGATAGTATTTTTTGTTCCCCAACTATTCGTAAGTTCCATCAAGAGCTGAAGATAGGGTGTTTCGTCCCGTAGGAGTGGTTCCGAAAAATTTTCCATAGGCTCTGGAAAAGGAAGAATAACTTCCGAACCCGCATCTGAAGCAAACTTCTGTAGCCGGAACTCCCTGTCCGATCAAATCCCTTGCCAGCATCAGCCGGTGATCAGAAATGTAGGCGTGGATGGTGGTTCCGGTTTCTTCCCGAAAACGTCTCATCATATGGAAGCGGCTGATATAAAATTTTTCAGCCAGTGCATCAATATTTAATTCTTCTGTCAGATGTGCATCAAGGTAGTCCACAAGCTCCAGCATCCGTTTATCCTTTGGAAGCATTGGAGCCGGTTTTTGTACATCCTTATGAAAGAGACTTCGGGCAATTTCCACCAAAAGCCGCAAAAGCATTCCGGTGGTTAAAATTTCCTTGCCGTAGCGGTTTGAGGAAAGCTCCTGCTCCATATTTGCAACAATGGAAAACAGAGACTGTCGAAGCTTTTCGTTTGGTCGAAGGACATGATCATATTCTTTGGAAAAACAGTCTGTCAGATTACAGCTTACAGAGGATTCTTTTTCCAAAAATTCCGGTGAAATGTAAAGAATCATTCGTTCACAAGAAGTATCATGGTCAAACTCCGGGCGGTGAACGCATTGGTTTCCAATGAGGACAATATCTCCCGGCGCCAGCGCATAGCGTTTTCCTTCTACAAAATATCCTCCGCTGCCGGAAACAAAAAATAACATCTTATAAAATTCATGGTAATGATAGTCAACCTTTGCTTCTCCATGGTCTTTTAAATGAAAAAGTCGGAAATCCTCCAGTAAATATCCTTTTTTAGCATATATATCGCTCATAATTACCTCGAAACAGCACTATTTGCATATATAATAGCATAGAATGCGTTTTCTGTGCAAGAAATGCGTAATAGAATAAGAATATAAGGATCACTTGAAAATATGTGGGGAGGAAAGAAAGTGAAAAGTCTATTAAAGAATTATGGGTTTATTATTTGCATGTTAATCGGCATCATCGCAGGATGTATTGTAGGTCTTGTGTGGCCGGGAGCGACCGTTTTAGAACCATTGGGAACTGTATTTACAAACCTGATGTTCTGCATCGTAGTGCCAATGGTATTTTGTTCCATTGCTTCTGCCATTGCCAATATGAGCAGTGCAAAACGTGCCGGTAAGATCATGGGTGCAACAGTGATTACATTCTGTGTGACAGCAGGAATTGCAGCGCTGATTATGTATGTCATTGTGCGTGTATTTCCAATTGTTGATGGTGCTTATGAAATCGTAGAAGGGGAAATAGGGGAGACACTCGGTGTTGCCGATATGGTTATCAACTTTTTCACAAAACCGGATTTTATGGAGCTTTGGAGCCGCAAAGCGATTCTGCCGCTCATTATATTTGCGATTTTAGTAGGTTTTGGCGTGCAGTTATCCGGTGGACCGGAAACAAAGACAGCACAGCTTTTGGAAGATATGACAAAATGTATTATGAATACGGTTAAGATCATTACATATTATGCGCCAATCGGTTTCTTTGGATTTTTTGCTACCCTGGTTGCAAAATATGGTCCGGAATTGATTGGGGATTATAGCCGTACATTAATCGTTTACTATGTGCTGTGTTTTGTCTATATGTTTGCATCATTCCCTTTATATGCAAGATTTGGTGGAGGAAAGGGTGCTGCCAAAGTGATGTTCAAACATTTATTCAAACCGGCAGCAGTATCCTTCGGAACCTGCTCCAGTGTTGCAACAATTCCAACAAATATGGAAGCGGCAAAAGAAACAGGTATCTCAGAAGAGGTTTCCAACATTGTACTTCCGCTTGGCGCAACCATGCATATGGATGGTTCTGCCATGTCTGCAATTATTAAGGTTGCGTTCCTGTTTGGTATTTTTGGTCAGGACTTCAACACAGGACGTGCGATTCTGGCAATTATCGTGGCAATTTTCTCATCGGTAGCCATGTCCGGCATTCCGGGAGGCGGCGGAACAGGAGAATTGGTACTTTGTACAATCTTTTTCCCGGAACAGCTGGCAGTAGCGTATCCTTTTGCACTGGCACTTGGTAATCTGATAGATCCGCCTGCAACGATGGTAAATGCAGCTGGTGATTACGTGGTAAGCTTTATCGTGGAACGTTTTGTAAATGGAAAAGACTGGCTTCAGAAAAAATTAATGTAATCTACAAATACTTCTAAGAATACAATGATATAGTTAGAATACGAAGATCCCTCATGGAGGTGATGTGCTTGAAAAAGAGAAACATTCTAACGATGATCATTGTATTTTTTTTGTTTATGACCGGCTGGCTACTCTGGCAAAATAAAGCATTAGGTATTACGGAATATAAAATCTACTGTGGTTCACATCCGGAATTAGAAGGTTTTACCATTGTGCAGATATCGGATCTTCATAATGAATCCTTTGGTGAAAATCAGCAAACACTTTTAAATAAGGTGGCGGAATGTAAACCGGATATCATAGCAATTACCGGTGATTTTATCGATTGTCGGAATCCAAATGTGGATATTGCCATGAAGTTTATTCTGGGTGCTGTGGATATTGCACCAGTTTACTATGTACCTGGGAACCATGAATGCTGGGAGAAGGAAGCCTATACAGAACTTTGCCGGAGAATGGAGAATGCAGGTGTGCATTTGATAGCCAATGCTTCAGAAAAGATTTTCTATGGTACGGGAAGTATACAGTGTATGGGGCTGGAAGATCCGGACTTTTATGATGCCATTGGTGAGGAAAATGAGAACCAGATGGTAGGATACCATATCCAGCAGCTGAATGCTTTGGAACCAGATTTTACTTTGCTTTTATCTCACAGGCCCGAATTATTTGATATTTACGTGGAAGAGAAGGTAGATCTTGTTCTGACAGGACACGCCCATGGGGGCCAGTTTCGGCTGCCATGGGCGGGAGGACTGGTGGCTCCGGAACAGGGACTATTTCCGAAATATGATGCAGGGCTGTTTACAGAGGCAGATACGCAGATGATTGTCAGCCGTGGTATCGGAAACAGTATCATTCCACTGCGGATCAATAACCCGCCGGAAATTGTAGTTGTACAATTGACAGCTAAATAACATATTCATGAAAAAAGTGCCTCCTAAGAGGCACTTTTTCATGATAAGCGGTCTGATAAGTTAATCATAAACAGATTCTGCTTCCCAGCTTCGGATTGCTCCGCTGTAACCGTCAATCTCGAATTCATATTCCATTTCTTCGAAGTAGATACTTCCTTCGTATTCTAACCTTCCATCATCGTAGTCAATTTCAAATCCCCGAATATCACTTTCTTTTGCTCTAGGGACCTGTGCCAGAGCGATTTTTTTAGCTTCCTCTTCAGAGATTTTAGCGGAATCTTCTGATTTTGAATCTTCAGATTTTACAGGAGCTTCTTCAGCAGGAATTTCTTTTGCAGCAGTTTCTTCAGGTTTTAAGTCAGATGCCTTTTTTGTGTTTTCCGGCGATTCGGAGCCAATGACAGTTCCTGTCAGAGCATCAATATCATAATCGTATTCTTTGCCGTCTGCAACAAAATCAATGTCGTAATATTCGATGCCGTTTCTGCGATCCAGCTCTGCGGAGTGGAAGGCCACGTCGGACTCTGTCAAACCTGCTGCTTCAACTGCAGCAGCCTTTGCTGTGTCCAGATCAATACGGCTAATCTGTGTAGTGCCGGCAGCGCATCCTGTAATGAGGATTCCTGTAAGTGTTAATGCGGTTAAAATAGTTGTTCTTTTTTTCATAATGTATATCTCCTTTCATGTTGTTTCTTATCTTTGATTGTATGTTAAGCAACGAACATGAAATGTACATGAAATTTTTAAAGAAAATATTTATTTTTTTAAAAGTGGTAAATGGAGTGTAAAGGTACTGCCTTTTCCGGGAACACTTTCAAGAGTCATAAATCCATGGTGAAGTATGGCAATCTGTTTTACCATGGAAAGTCCAAGTCCGCTTCCCTCATCATTACTTCGTGACGCATCTGCCTGATAGAAACGCTGCCAGATTTTTTCCTGATCCTCAGGAGAAATACCAATCCCATTGTCCTGTACCATCAGGAGCGCTTCCTGCTGCGCTGCCTTGACCGTGAGCATGACAGGTAATTCATTATCACTGTATTTCCACGCATTTTCTACAAGATTGGTAATTAAACGACCAAGTAATTCGGGATTCATAGCAACAGGCAGTTTGTCGGAAACTTTTACGATCAGGCGGGAATCATCCCAATGCTGTTCTTTGCAAAAGTGGGCTGCAAATTCACCTAAGTCCATGCATTCCAATTTTGATTTCTCTGTTCCCTGCTCTATGCGGGTCATGCTAAGAAGCTGGGAAATCAGATTTGCCATCTTATCAGCCTGTCTGTGAATCATGGAAATTGTTTCCGCATGATCTTCAGGTGTTTCATCATATTTTTCTGCATATTCACAGGCGCCTTTGATAATAGAAACCGGAGTACGCAGTTCATGGGAAGCATCAGCAGTAAATTGTTTTTCGGCCTCAAAGGATCGCTCCAGTCGTTCAAACATCTGATCAAAATCAGCTGCCAGTCGGGAAAATTCATCTTCTCCAGGTGGAAGACCAATGCGGCCGGATAAATCCTTTGCTTCATTGATGGCTTCGGCGGTAGCAGTGATGTGTTCCAATGGGCGAAATGATCTTCGGGTAATATGGTAACTCCCCAGTGCGGCCAGTGATATAAACAATGGCAGCGCAATCAGTGCAATCAAGAGCAGATTACGGGTCAATGCTTCGCTGTTTGGAGCCTCTGTCAATCCTCGCAGCCAGACTCCGTGATTCCAGCTTTCTGAGAGAAATAAATCTAACACCAGATAATCGTTTTCTCCGGAACTTACCTTTCGGATACTGCCGTTTTCAAAGGGAAGTTCTGCCTGAAAGGATACCGGAATCTGACCGGCGATCAGCGCTTCGCTCTGACTATAGACCAGAGTGGTAATTCCATTGTGGTAATAGGAGAAATCAGCAGCAATCGTTGGTTTCTTTTCATGAACTTCTATATAAGAAACATTGGAACGAACAATGTCCGTTAACTGGCGTTTGGAAGTCTGGGTGGCAACGGAATTGCTGATGAAGAGCATAAAAACCAACAAAAGGATTGCCAGGGCAGCCATAAGTAAAGTCAATAGGATTGTAATTTGTGTTTTTACAGATTTATTTTTCATGGAACATCCTCCGGTCAAGTGGCTGATTTTTCGCCTTCGCGTAAAACCCAGCCAACGCCGCGAATCGTATGAATCAATTTCACAGAGAATTCTCCGTCAATTTTTTTACGAAGTCGACTCATGTATACGTCAATGTTGTTGGAGCTTCCGGAATATTCATAATTCCAGATACGGTTTTCCAACTGTTCCCGGGAAATGACAATTCCCTGATTACGGATGAAATGTTCAAGAATTGTAAATTCCTTTGGAATCAGGGAAATTTCTTTGTCACCCCGATGAACAGTTCGTTTCTGTGTATCCACTATCAGGTCAGCATAAGTAAAGAGATTGCTTCGGCTGCCGGATTTTTTTCGTGTCATGACACGGATTCGTGCAAGCAGTTCGTCAAAATCAAAGGGCTTTACAAGATAATCATCAGCACCCAGATCCAGTCCTTTGACCCGGTCTGCAACGGCGTCCTTTGCGGTCAAAAACAGTACCGGAGTTTCATGGCCCTTTTCTCTTAAATACTTCAAAAAGTCATAACCATTTAATTTTGGCATCATAATATCCAGTAAAATGGCATCGTACTGTGCTCCTAACAGGTGGAGCTTGGCCTCTTCACCATCGTAGCAGCCATCTACGGTGTAACCGGCCTTTTTCAAGGTTTTTACAATAAGCAAATTCATATCCTTTGTATCTTCTACAACTAAGATTCTCAAAAAATCCCCCCCTTTTAAGAAAACAACCTATTCCAATTCAGGCCTTGTGGTATCTAAAACTTTTGTAACATCAAATAAATCCGCCAGTGCATTGGGACGCGTGATCATATTATAGCCGTCCAGATTGCAGCGGGAATTTCTTACATAGGTGTCCTGTACAGAAACAAAAGGTTTGGTCCAGACACCGCAGAAGTAACGGTAGCCCTCGCTTTGCAGATAGTCTAATTTATCACTCGGATATTCCACTTCTGCGCCGTATGGATAGATGTAAATATCGGTATCCCCAACCAGAGAACCGACCTCCTTTTTCCATTTGACGGTGTCGGATGCCAGATGATCATAGGAAATTTTGGAAGCATCACGGTGTCCCCAGCCATGGACTGCGAAGTGCCAGCCGGTTTCCTTTAATCGTTCAGCCACAGCTTTGGCTTCCGCCTTCTCCTGTTCATAAGCAGGATCTTCCGGCAGGTGTGTATCATATCCAAGGGTTCCTTCGTATCCGGTCAGCGCAAGGATTCCTTTGGCCCCCCGAAGGGAAAAGTCCGGATGCTCCTTTACGAAAGCATCTAAAATAGGTACCACATCGTAGTCGCCGATGAGCTCATTTCCCTCCGGATCGATATAGAGATTTTTTACGTTTCCATTTTCATCAATCAGCAGTTTTCTTGCAAAACCGTCCTCTTCCATATATTCATAATAATTGACATCGTCCACTGAAAGAATCAGCGGCTTCTTTCCTTCCGGAACAAGGGGCTGATTAGCTGTCAGTATGATATTTCCCTCTTCATCGGTTTCCTCCCGGCATAACTGGTGAATATCGATTAAAATAAAATCGTTTTTATATAATTCTACCAGCATTGCCTTAAATTCGTCTACAGTGGTCATCCAGTAATTATATCCGTTGGACATATGATCGCCGTCAAAAGCCAGTGCAGGGTCGGCAATGAGAGAGTGAAAGAAAATGTGTCTTACAGGCTCTGAAAATGGGACAAAGGAATTCATCTTTTCGGTATACTTTGTTACAGCCTCTGTCACTTCAGTATCATCTACAAATTCTAAAGGGACACCGGAGAGAATTTCCAGTGCTTCTTCATAATAATAGCCAAGTGCAAGTCTGGAAGCCTCCTGAAGTAAGGGAATCAGCTGCTCCTCCCTGCGAATTGCCGCCTTTTCTTCTTCTGTAAGCTCTGGCTTAGCCGGCTCAGTGTGAAATACAGAGTTTGCCAGAGGATTACATCCGGTGCAGCCTAAAATCAGAAACAGGCCTAAAATCAGTAATATTTTTTTCATATTGGAATTACCTCGCTGTCAATAATAAGAAAAATTTTCTATCCATATTTTAACATATAAGAGTATAGACGAAAATAAGACCAATCTTAAGAATTTATGAAGCATTTCTGAATGTTTTATGGAAAAATCGTAGATTTCTTTGTATAATTGCATTAAAACAAAAATGCTTAAGAGGAGAAAACAATGTTAGAAACTTTATTGAATTTAGATGGAGGATTTCTGCTGTTTTTACAGGAATCTGTGAGAAATCCAATGTTAGACAGTCTTATGAAATTTATCACTGCTTTGGGAAACGGAGGGATGATATGGATTGGGGCAACCATCCTTTTGCTGATTCCCAAAAAGACCAGAAGCATTGGAATGATGAGTGCAGTGGCACTGCTGGGTTCTCTGATTATCAATAACAATATTATAAAAAATATTGTACAGAGACCAAGACCATTTGTAACCTTTACTGATCTGCAGATTATCATTCCGACGCCGTCAGAATATTCATTTCCGTCAGGCCATACATCCAGTTCCTTTGCGGCAGCGGCGGTATTTTACAGACACTTACCAAAAAAGCTGGGCCTGCCGTCAGTCATTCTGGCTGGTTTGATTGGATTTTCAAGACTTTACGTAGGAGTTCATTATCCAACGGACGTGATTGCCGGAGTGATCATGGGGATTTTACTTAGTTATCTGGCGGAATTCCTTGTAAATCTTTTGAGGAACAAGTTGAAAAAGCAATGATGATTAGATAAAATAAAGATTGAATTATTTTGGGGAGGTATAATTATGAAAGCATTTATGGACAAGGATTTTCTCCTTGAAACGGAAACAGCGAAAAAACTTTATCATGATTTTGCAGCTCAGGTACCAACCATTGATTACCACTGCCACATTAATCCAAAAGAAATTGCTGAAAACAGAAAATTTGATAATATCACGCAGGTATGGTTAGGCGGCGACCACTATAAGTGGAGATTCATGCGTTCCTGCGGTGTTGATGAAAAATATATCACGGGCGATGCTTCTGACTATGAAAAATTCTGTAAATGGGCAGAATGTGTTGGAAAAGCGATCGGTAATCCATTATTCCATTGGAGTCACCTGGAATTACAGAGATATTTTGGATACCATGGCTATTTAAATAAAAACACAGCAGATGAAGTGTGGAATATCTGTAATGCCAAATTACAGGAAGATTCTATGACGGTACGCAACATTATCAAGCAGAGCAATGTTACATTTATCGGAACTACAGATGACCCGATCGATTCTCTGGAATGGCATCAGAAAATCGCAGCGGACGAAACCTTTGACGTAGTGGTAGCTCCATCCTGGAGACCGGAAAAAGCCATGAACATCGAAAAACCGGATTACTTAGAATATCTGGCGAAATTAGAAGCAGCATCCGGTATGGAAATTAAATCCTTTGCAGACTTAAAAGCAGCACTGGTAAATCGTCTTGATTACTTCAATGCAAACGGATGTCAGATTTCTGACCACAGCCTGGCATACGTTATGTACAATCCTGCCACAGAGGAAGAAATCGAAGCAATCTTTGCCAAGAGACTTGCCGGCGGTGCAGTTACATGGGAAGAAGAATTAAAATTCAAATTCGCGTGCATGATGTTCCTGGGAAAAGAATATGTCAGAGTTGACTGGGGTATGCAGTTACATTACGGTGTAAAACGTGATAATAACAAAGCAATGTATGCAAAATTAGGCGCAGATACAGGATATGACTGCATCAGCAGCTATACACCATCCAGTGAATTGGCAGACTTCTTAAATGCACTTGCTGAAACAGATGCCCTTCCAAGAACAGTCCTTTACAGCTTAAATCCGGTAGATAATGCTGCCATCGGTACAATCCTTGGATGCTTCCAGGATTCTACGGCATGTGCAAAAATCCAGCAGGGTTCAGCATGGTGGTTCAATGATAATAAGACAGGTATGATCGAACAGATGATTTCTCTCGCAAACCTTGGCAATCTTTCAGGATTTGTTGGTATGCTGACAGACTCTCGAAGCTTCTTATCTTACACAAGACACGAATACTTCCGTCGTATTATGTGTAACTTAATTGGCGGATGGGTAGAAAACGGGGAATTCCCGGCAGACATGGAAATGCTGGAAGAAATTGTTAAGAATATTTCTTACTATAACGCGAAAACTTACTTCAAATTACCGGTTGAATAATCTATAAGTTTAGTAACGGAAAAGTTTCCAAAAAAGAAGAATATGGGAGGTATCAAGGAAAGCCGAGGTTGAGCGCAGCCTCGAGGAATCCCTTGATACCTCCCATATTCGTAAGTTTTAGCAAGTTTTGAATACTTATTTATTTTCCTTCAGTAAATCTCTGATTTCTTTCAAAAGCTTCACGTCTTCCGGAACTGCTGGTGGCGGAGCCGGTTTTGCTTCTTCTTTTTTCTTAAAGCTGTTAAAGAATTTCACAACGCAGAAAAGAACAAATGCTGTAATAAAGAAATTGATGACTGCCTGAACAAAAGCACCGATGCCAATTGGAGCTTCACCAACCATAATCACGATTTCACTGAAATTGATTCCTCCCATGATGATTCCTAAAATTGGAGTAATGATGTTCGCATTCAGTGCAGTGATGATTGCTGTAAAAGCAGAACCAACCATGAGACCGACTGCCATGCTGACAACGTCACCCTTGGAAATAAAAGCTTTGAATTCGTCTAAAAACTTTTTCATTACATTTCTCCTTCATATGTATTTGATGCAAAGCATCCAACTGCATTCAGTATAATCAATTTTTTGTCGAATGTAAAGAAATCCACTTTAAACAGT
>ERZ808026.131-NODE-131-length-14977-cov-4.789933_pt1 | contig 14977 bp, 13 predicted proteins | sample MGYA00380182_ERZ808026 | MGnify/ENA primary metagenome ERZ808026 (study PRJEB31490, sample SAMN06133376) | cow dung metagenome | isolation source: H9 | host: cow | place: China: Chengdu | collected 2015-05 ... | reverse complement strand
ATCTTCTTACCTTCTGAGTTAAGAAGAAGTGTAATTGTCATTGCATGTGCATCTTTGTGAAGTTTTCTTCTGATGAGCTCTGTACCGCCAAGCATATTGCTCCACTGGTCGTCGCCACCAAACTGCATGTTACATCCATATTTCTGGTATAATGCATAGAAGTCATAGCTCTGCATGATCATGTAGTTAAATTCTAAGAAGCTTAAACCTTTTTCCATACGCTGTTTGTAGCATTCTGCTGTAAGCATACGGTTTACGGAGAAATGTGCACCTATTTCACGAAGTACGTCGATGTAGTTTAAGTCCATTAACCAGTCTGCGTTGTTTACCATCATGGCTTTACCATCAGAGAAGTCGATGAATCTTTCCATCTGTTTTTTGAAGCAGTCACAGTTGTGCTGGATTGTTTCCACAGTCATCATGCTTCTCATATCTGTACGTCCGGATGGGTCACCAATCATAGCTGTACCGCCACCAATTAAAGCAATTGGTTTGTTACCTGCCATCTGGAGACGTTTCATTAAGCAAAGTGCCATGAAATGTCCAACATGAAGGCTGTCTGCTGTTGGGTCAAATCCAATATAGAAAACGGCTTTACCGTTGTTAACCATTTCTCTGATTTCTTCTTCATTTGTTACCTGGGCAATGAGGCCTCTGGCAACCAGTTCTTCATAAATTCCCATATCTAGTTCCTCTATTCTTTAAGTTTTTCACTATTTTTAAAAGTATAACAGTTTACACTGCAATGTCAAGGTTTTTGGGGCTTTTCAGTCAGTTTAGGATACCTGTTAACAGGCTGTCCAATCCAAATACACCTTCTCTGCGGGAAAGCTTTTCCAAAAGTTCAATATTTTCATCGGAATGTTCCACTTCCCTGGAATATCGCTTTGCCGCTTCTAAAACCGCTGCCATTTTTCCTGCTTCCATATTTTCAGACCAGAGTGTTTTGGCAGTTTCTAAAATCATCAATGTACCGATGATGGAAAACTTCATCTTAGAATGAGCTTCCTCATCATAAACTGCGCCGCAAAAATAAGTGAAAATAAAATATACCATCAAATGTTCTGCAATGATGTCAAGATCCGCATCACCTTCCGACTCTCTCCAGTGCATTTCCAGTTCTTTGTTTCCTACATTTTCCAGCGTTTTCTCTAAAAGCTCCGGCCAGGAATCCCTAAGCACTTCCAGTTTCTCAAACTGCTTTAACATTCCCTTTTTAAACTCTTTGGCTGGTTTTGGAAGTCCTTCATAAATCAGCAGATGTTTTGCAAACCGTTCCTTTGCACCTTTTCTTGTATAGCGTTCAAAAATCACTTCCATACCGGCAATATCTCCACGATAAATACGTGCCTGCAGATCATGGGTAAAGGCAACTGTAAAGGCCATACGTTCTTTCATCGGACGTGTTCTATCCTGCAGCATTTCAATGATAATGTCTCTTGCATCCACCAGTTTGGAATATAAAAAGAAATCAAACTCATCATAAATTTCTTCTTTGTATTGCTTTTCCACCGTAACAAAACTTACCGGTTCTGTCGGTTTCAGGATCAGTTTGGCAGCTTCCGGACAGGACATGGCAAGAGAAATTTCTCTCACATTTTCAAATTCCTCAAAATGGCGCGGATAGGTTTTACATGTCCTGCAAAAATTTTGCGGACCTGCTTCTGTATAAATGTCACAAAGATTGTTTTCATCTAAAAATGCACAGCGCTTATCCTCATACTGCTTAAATACACCCTCTCTCCAGTCAATGGAGTTTGCCAGACGATTGCCAAAAGGACCTTCGAATTTATGATATTTTTCCAAGGTTTCCTCATCAATAACAATCTGCCAGCCAGCACAGCAGGTGTCAGGACATTTGTCTGCAGTACATTTAAATTTTCTATAATAATGGGGTACTCGTATTTCCATAATTTCCTCGTTAATCAATTATTCATGAATTTCCAGCGGCAGTCCATCCGGATCTTTAAAGAAAGTCATGCGGTTCTGAGTAAATACATCAAAGCGAATCGGTTCCGTTTCGATTCCTCTTTCATTTAACCAGGCAACAGCTTCATCAATATCCTTTACTTTAAACGCCAAGTGACGAAGTCCCAATGCTTCCGGATAATTTGGTCTCTTTGGTGCACTTGGATTTATAAAAATTTCAAGTTCCTGGTCTCCAAACTGTAAATCCAACTTGATATCTGCACGATCCTGACGATGATTTTCGCGTAAAATTTTAAATCCTAGCTTTTTCACATAAAAATCAATAGTCTTTTCATAATCAGATGTGATAATTGCGATGTGATGCACGTGTTTTAATTTCATAGCACTACCCCCTATAAATTTCATAATCCACTTAAATCTATTTCAAAAATCTGGTTTTGCTCGATTTGTTTTACTTTGTAGAACATCGACATGTACCAAGGTAAATAAATCGTTTCTTTTTCCTGTTCAATATTTCCCTTACAGAAAACATAAGCATTTCCGAATTTCCACTCTTCAATTTGAAAAATTTTATTCAACGCATGATGCTTTTTATAATCATTTCCAGATTTTACTTCAATCAGATCAACTTTCATTCCATTTTGTATTACAAAATCCAGTTCTCCGTTCTTTTTCGAGTCATAATAATGCAAAGAAAATCCATTGCATTTAATTGTTTGCGCTATTATATTTTCAAGAATACTTCCCAAGTTCACATCCAAATTACCTTGTAATATATCAAATTGAACATTTTCCATACATGCAGCACATAACAGGCCTGTATCTCCCATAAAGAGTTTAAACAGATTATGTTTTTCATTTAACTGCAATGGCGGCTGTGGACAGACCACATTATAACATGGCAAAGCGACTCCCGCATCTGCTAACCACGCAAAACTATTTTCGTATCTGTTTTGTTTTCCGTTCTTATCAATGGAAGATAGAATAAATCTTCGATTCTTCTCATTCAACTGTGCCGGTATGCTATCAAAAATAGATTGGATTTTTATCTTGTCAGACTCTTTTGCATATTTCGCAATATCAAGACGATATAATTCTAAAATTTCATTTTGATTAGCTACTACTTTTCCAATATCATGTGTTTCTACATATTTGGAAACAGCTTGTGGCATCCCTCCTACAACAATGTAGCTTAAAAATAATTTATTCAATGTATCATGAACAGAGTCTGTCACTTGTTTTCTTTGTTCAAAACACTCTTTTAAATATGCAATTGTATCCTTCTGTACACCATTCGCCCACAAATATTCTTCAAAATCCATGGGATACATTCGATAGATTTCTTCAAAACCTACCGGATATGATTTTACTTCTTTGTATCTGACACCAAGTAAAGAACCTGTCTCAATATAATCAAAACGGCCATCTTCTACCAAAAATTTAATTGCGGTTCTTGCATTTGGGCATTCCTGAATCTCGTCTAATAACACCAGAGTTTCCCCTGCCTCCATTGGAGACTGCACATAAGCAGTCAGGTTCGTAATAATTGTCTGAGCATCTAAAGCCCCCGAAAAAATCTGTGTTGCCTTCTCATCAAGCAGGAAGTTAATTTCAATAAAATATTTATAGTGCTCTTTTGCAAATTCTCGTACAATTGTTGTTTTTCCAATCTGCCTTGCTCCAAGAATACACAATGCTTTTTTATGTTCTTCTGCCTTCCACTCTAACAATCTGTCATAAGCTTTCCTTTTGAGCATCCCGATACCTCCTGCGTTCTTTATATGCATTGTAACCTTTTTCTTTATTTTTTACAACATTTTGTCACCTTTTTCTTTGTTTTTCACCGCATTTTGTTACTTTTTTCTCTATATTTTCAAATCAATTGTTACTTTTTTCTTCAATATTGTATATTTTTGTAAAAGTGATACAATACAAGTAATTTATTTAAAGGGAGACTAACTATGATTTTAGAAGTATGTGTTGACTCTGTAGAATCCGCCGTGAATGCCGAAACAGGCGGTGCAGACAGACTTGAATTATGCAGTGATTTAATCGTTGGGGGAATTACACCTTCCCTTGCTTTATATGAAAGAATTCGCGAAAAAGTGAACCTTCCAATCCATGTACTGCTGCGTCCGCGTTTTGGTGACTTTTTATACAGCGAAGAAGAAATGGAAGTGTTACTTCGTCAGGCAAAACTATTTTCTGAAGCAGGTGCTGACAATCTTGTCATCGGATGTTTAACAGCGGATGGACGACTGGATCTAGAATCTCTGAAACGCATCAAAGACGTCGCTGGCGATACACCAGTAAATCTTCACCGTGCATTTGATATGTGCCGCGACTTGGACGAAGCATTGGAAGATGCAAAAAAACTCAGTGTTGCTTCTATCTTAACCTCTGGTGGTCACGCTTCTGCTAAAGAAGGTGCAAAGGTATTAGATGCGTTAAAGAAAAATGCCGGGGATATCGACATTATGGCAGGAGCCGGAATGAATGCACAGAATATTAAATTTATGCTGAATACCACCTCATTAACCTCTTTCCATATGTCTGGCAAAAAGACATTAGAAAGCAGAATGGAATATCGCAATCCGAATGTCAGCATGGGACTTCCATCCCTTTCTGAATACGAAATCATTCAGACAGATGTACAGGAAGTTCGCGCTGCAAAACTTGTGATGAATATGCTAAATCCTGCAATCTTTTTAATCAGAAAATAGCAACAACAAAGGAGGCAGCTTGCTGCCTCCTAACTACTTATCTTTATTCACTTTTTAGAACTTCTTCAAAACATTCATTTTCTTCGCTTTGCAGTTCTTCGCATTTCGCATTAAATTCTCTTACGCGGATTTCTTTGCCTTCTTTTGCATTTATAAAATTCTCTTTATGTTTATAAATGATCAGACCTCCAACGGCTGCTACGCCGCCAAATACACTGATACTCTTTACCTTCAGAAACAACCATGCCGGAAATAATATCATCGCAGAAACAGGACCATAATATCCTGTGTCTGTCACAACCATAATAATAATCGCAACGAGTAACAGTCCCAGCAGTACTCGTATATCATAAGCCAGCATCATTCCTGCGAAAGTCGCAACACCCTTTCCGCCCCGGAAATTTAAATAGGCTGGAAAAATATGCCCAATCACAGAAAAGCATCCTGCTGCCAATCCGGCAAATACAAACTTCGGAAACAAAGCTTTCGCAATCTTAATCGCAATGTAAGCTTTTAATACATCAAATATCATGACCGCAATACCATAAGCTTTTCCAAACACAAGCATCGTATTCGTAGCACCCAAATTTCCAGTTCCGTTTTCACGTAAATCTTTATTTTTCAGTTTTGAAATCAGCGCGGCCGGACTCAATTGTCCGATACCATAACCAATTGCAGCACTTAACAGCATTTCTGTCATTTATCTTCCCCCACATGTTTTCCTTATAACAGCATACAATATGTTACTCATTTGTCTAAAATTTAATATTTATATTACACAATTCTGTTTCGTATGGCAACATATTTTATGCTAGAAGTCTGCCACCTCCTATCAACTCCACAAAATATCGTCTCTAATCACGATTTTCTAATAATTTGTATAATAATTCCATCATTTCCTGATATTTTTCAGTTTTTGCACCCGGATTACGTTTCAACTGATTCATAGCACGTAAAAACTGTTTGTTAGATTTTTCTATAATCTGTTTACGATGCATTTCCAGCTTTTCCAAAATTTCCTGCTTATCCGGAAGACTATCATATTCTGGAAGCAGCAGATGCCCTTTCAGCTGATTAATGCGTTCTTCACTCTTCCAGCGAAGTCTCTCTACATTATATATCATATGCTCTTTGGCACTCAGCTTCATATCACGAAGATCATCTATATCCGGCACCGGCGTAAATGCTACAATTGCATCAAATCTACGTTCCAGACGTTTTACAGTCTCATTGTTCTCCGATAATGACTCAAGAACTTCTCGCAGATCCATTGCCTCATTAAAGGATGTTGTTGTGTCATATGCAAATACTGCCATAAACGTAAAGGCAAAAGCTTCAGATAAAAATGGAGGTATCTGCATCAGAAGATTTTCTACCGGCACATGAATTACCCGAACCAGCAACACTGAGAACGCACCCCAGAACAAAGAGACAAACAGACAGATGTGCCCATGGTAATTTAGCGGCATATCACTATAATCCCAGTACTTTACTTTAAATAATCTCTCCATAACGGTTCCGGTAACCAATTCAAATAAAGTAGCCGTTAGTGCTCCCAGAACATAAATGGCTATTGTATTTTCCCTCACCTGAATCGTTGCCAGTAAAATGGTAATTGCTGCAAACCCGTATATCGGGATTACCGGTCCATGAAGAAATCCACGATTAACAAATTCCCATTTTTTATTCTTCCATGCTCTTTTTACAGATACAAACAGGCACTCCCAGATCCACCCCAGAAAACAGTACCAGAAGAAAAACAATATCCATTGTGTCAAAGAATAACTGTACGTAATTGCTTCTCCCATACCAGCCTCCGAAAATCTTTTTTAACCAATTATAGAAAAAGATTGGGGGAAATCAATCGATTTTACTCTTTTTTAATGAATGGGCCAAAGATTTTAGATTCCCCACAATTCCTTAAAAAAGTATTAAAAATCTTCTAAATGGGAAAAATCTGTCATGAAATCTGATATGATGTGCATATACTGCCAGATGGTAGAAAATGTAATAAAACACAGGAGGAGTTTATGATGTTATTCCATTTTGAGCCCCTCGATACTGTAATACAGGAGCTGGAGTCTCACCCCTCTGCGGGACTTTCGTCTGCACAGATTCTTGAAAAACTTTCACAGTTCGGGGAAAACAAATTAACAGAAAAGAAGAAAAAAACAAATTTTCAACGTTTCCTTGATCAGTTTAAGGATGTGATGATCTTAATCTTGCTAGTCGCAGCTGCAATTTCTTTTGTCATTGCCATCATTGAAGGAAATCCAAAGGAATTTTTTGAACCTGTACTGATCTTACTGATTGTTATTATTAACGCAATTATGGGTGTGGTTCAGGAAAGTAAGGCCGAAAAAGCACTGGACGCCCTAAAGAGTATGTCTGCTCCACACGCCAGAGTCATTCGTGATGGTAAGGAACAACTCATTAATGCTGATCAGCTGGTACCTGGTGATATCATTCATCTGGAAGCCGGAGATTTTGTTCCTGCAGATGCCAGACTCATTTCCAGCAGCAGCTTAAAGAGCGAAGAAGCTGCTCTTACCGGAGAATCTGTTCCATCTGAAAAAGATGCATCTGCACAGGTGGAAGCACAGTCACCTCTTGGCGACCGTACAAATATGGTGTTCTCAGGATGCTCGATTACTTATGGTACTGCTACCGCTATTGTAACTGCCACAGGTATGGACACTGAAATGGGTAAAATTGCAAACCTCTTAGACAGTGAAGAAGAAACGCAGACTCCACTGCAGCAGAAACTTGCCCAGCTTGGTAAATACTTAGGCTTCCTTGCGATCGCAGCCTGCGGTGTTATTTTTGTCGTTGGTATCTTAAATGGAATTCCAACCATGGAAATCTTTATGACCGCTGTATCTCTTGCCGTATCTGCAATTCCGGAAGGGTTACCGGCAATCGTTACCATCGTTCTTTCCATCGGTGTACAGCGGATGGCTAAGAAAAATGCAATTATCCGCAGACTTCCAGCCGTAGAAACATTGGGAAGCGCCTCTGTCATCTGTTCTGATAAAACCGGAACTTTAACACAAAACCGCATGACTTTGGTAAAAGCATATCTTGATGGTGCTGATGATACAGAAGATATTTCAGATACTAATTCTGAAAATGTACGTAAACTTTTATTATACGGAACTCTTTGTTCCGATGGATCTGTCGTTTTCGAAGACGGCATGGAAAAACACCTTGGCGACCCGACAGAAACCTCTATCGTATATGCTGCACACAGAAACGGTATGGAAAAAGAGGAAGTTCAAAAATGTTATCCAAGGCTTTCCTGTATTCCGTTTGACTCAGATAGAAAGTTAATGACAACCATCAACGAAATTGACGGAAAATACATTGCCATTGTCAAAGGTGCATTTGATGTAATGGCAGGCAAATGTATTAAAGGAGATTTAACTGCTGCTGCAAAAGTCAATGAAGAAATGAGCCAAAATGCTCTTCGTGTCCTGGCAATCGGATATAAAGAAGTAGAGAAAATACCAGAAGTTCCGACCAGTGAAGAGCTGGAATGCGACCTTACTTTCATGGGGCTGGTAGGTATGATCGATCCGCCACGTGAAGAAGTAAAAGATGCTGTTGCTATCTGTAAAGCTGCAGGAATCAAACCGGTCATGATCACAGGCGACCATATCGTAACCGCTACTGCCATTGCCAAAGCACTTGGCATCTGGGTGGAAGGCGACTTGTCAATCACCGGTGCAGAGCTAGATAACATGACCGACACAGAGCTTGATGCACAGGTTGGAAAGATTTCTGTTTATGCCCGTGTATCACCGGAAAACAAGATTCGAATTGTCAAGGCATGGCAAAGAGCCAGTCAGGTGGTTGCAATGACCGGAGATGGTGTAAATGACGCCCCGGCCTTAAAAGCCGCCGATATCGGATGCGCCATGGGTATCACCGGTACAGATGTAGCAAAAGGCGCTGCCGACATGACCTTAACCGATGATAACTTTACAACCATTGTTTCTGCTGTTCGCGAAGGTCGAAGCATTTATGCAAACATTAAAAAGACAGTTGGATTTTTACTTGGAACCAACATTGGGGAAGTGGTATCCGTATTTACTGCCATGCTGTTATGGCATAAATCACCATTCCTTTCCATGCAGTTGCTCTGGTTAAACCTTGTAACTGACAGTTTACCAGCCATTGCACTGGGTATGGAACCAATTGAAGATGATATCATGGACGAAAAGCCAAAACCAAAGGACGAAGGACTTTTCGCACACGGATTTGGTATTCAGATTGTATTACAGGGCATTATGTTTGGCGTATTATCTCTCATTGCATTTAAAATGGGTGAAAACACAACGGGACAGCTTGCCGGAGGACAGACCATGGCATTTATGGTGCTTGCCCTTTCACAGGTCATCCACAGCTTTAATATGCGCTCCAGCCATTCCTTATTCAAAACCGGCATTTTTACAAACAAGAAATTAAACGGTGCTGCAGCCATTTCTATTTTACTGGTACTTGTGGTTCTCTTCACACCGCTGTCCATTCCGTTTGGACTGATTACACTTCCAGTGGATTTATACGTAAAAGGACTAATTTTAGTATTTATCCCAACACTTGTAATGGAACTTGCCAAAGCATTCAAGCTTGCAAAACATTAAATCTGAGGTACAATGTTGCATAGGGAGGTGCAATACCTATGAAAATGCGAATGAGCACTTTATGCTACATTGAAAAAGATAACAAATATTTGATGCTTCACCGTGTAGTGAAGAAAAATGATGTGAATAAAGATAAATGGATCGGAGTTGGCGGACACTTCGAATACGGGGAAAGCCCGGAGGACTGTGTCCTTCGGGAAGTGAAAGAAGAAACCGGCTACACACTGACTTCCTATCAGTATCGCGGACTGGTAACCTTTGTGTTTGCAGATGTGGAAATGGAATATATGTCTCTTTTCACCGCTGATAGATTCGAAGGAGAACCGATCCCATGCAATGAAGGTATTCTTGAGTGGGTAGATATCGATGATGTCTGGAAACTGAATCTGTGGGAAGGTGATAAGATTTTTTTCCGCTTATTAGATGATAATATTCCTTTCTTTTCTTTAAAGCTTGTTTATAATTTGCAGGGACAACTAGAATCTGCCACGCTCAACGGAAAACCAATGGAAATGTTTGATGTCATCGACGAAAATGGAAACAAGACCGGTTCCATCAAAGAACGTGGTGTTGTTCACAGAGAAGGAACTCTTCACGCAACTGCTCACATTTGGATTGCCAGAGAAAATGAAAAGAGCGGCTATGACATTCTTTTGCAGAAACGCAGTTCTATCAAAGATTCTCACCCGGGCTGCTATGATATTTCTTCGGCCGGACACATTTGTGCCGGAGACTCTGTTTTGGAATCCGCTCTTCGAGAGCTTCATGAAGAACTTGGTATTGATGCCAAATCAGAACATTTAAAGGAATTTGGTATTCAGTATAAAAACTATGAAGGCGAGTTTTATGGAAAACCATTTAAGGATCATCAGAGAAGTATTTTATACTTATACTCAGAACCATTAGACGAAAAGGGCCTTGTCTTACAAGAATCTGAAATTGAATCTGTCATTTGGATGGATTATCTGGAAGCACTGCAGGCAATTCGTGAAAATACGATAAAACACTGTATCTATGAAGAAGAGTTCTGCAAGTTAGGAAAAGCCTTAGAAATTTTGTAAAATTATGAGCCTTGCTCATGACTTTGATTTTAATCATAGTCATGAGTAAGGCTCTTTTTCATTTACTATATTTTATAAATTCATCTTCTTACGTGCTGCCATAATACACGCTAGATCAATAAACTCTTTTTTCTGTACCATCATGCACACAGCTGCTTCGTTTAACACAGATTCAATTGCCGAACAGCTCATACCATTAAATAAGTCAGCAAGCTTTTCTGCGTTTAGTTCTTCTGCCAAAGTCTTTCCTTTCGTATACATTTCAACCAGTTCCATTCTGGTCTTTTTGTCAGGATTTCCAATGGTGTATTTTAAATCAAAACGCCCCGGACGAATGAGTGCCGGATCCAGCGCTGCGTAAGAATTTGTTGCAGCAATGACCATGACACCATTGCCACCCTCAAAGCCATCCATCTCATTTAACATGACCGTAATGAGACGGTTATTTTCCTTATCGATTCCGGAACCGCCATAGTTTCTCTTCTCTCCGATACCATCAAATTCATCGATAAACAAAATACATGGTTTATATTTCTGTGCTTTTTTAAATAATTGCTTAATTTTTCTAGGTCCCAAAGACATGAGTGCACTCTGAAAATCTGCACCTTTCGATGCGATAAAATTCACACCTGCTTCCTGTGCCAAAGCTTTTGCAAATAAAGTTTTTCCATTTCCCGGAGGTCCCTCTAAGATAATCCCCTTGGTCGGACGGATTCCCTGCTGTTTGTACTTTTCAGGATTCTTTAAGATATCTACCGCATAAGACATTTCATTTTTCAGTTCTTCCATACCTGCAATATCTTTAAATGATACGCCTGTATGTCTGACAACTTTAAAACTATCCTTATGTTCTTTCATAAATTTCTGCGAAACAAACCACACTGCTCCTAAGAAAACAACATAGAACAGTACATCCAGTATGTAGATCAGAGGGTCTTCTTCTGTTGCCAGATTTTCAACCTTCACTCCTGCCAACAGAAGTTTCTCTTTAAAACCGTCATACTCCGGATTATCTGTATAGTAAGTAATTTCGTCTGCATATTTTTTAAATTCCACTCTGTCAGTATCAATGACTGCACTTTCAATTTCCTGCGCTTCTACTGCTTCATAAAAATCCGCATAACTTACATAAGTTCCTTTTTCTTCATCTCCAAATAAGAGATACGCAATTCCTGCAATTATTAGTAACAGCAGAAGTATACGTGATGTTTTCTTTTTGTTCTTTCCCATTTTTTACTCCTCTATAATGTTTCATCGGATAACTGCTGTAACTCTGCACCGTATCTGAAAATATAGGATGCTAATAGAAACACAAAAAATACAATTAAAAATCCAAGTTCCAGTCGATACTCCGGAGTTATCGCTAAAATATTCTTCCCGTCCACTAAACGTTCCAACTGATAATGATTCATTTTCATGGATGTTATCATTGCAGCACCCATATTTCCTATAATTCCGTAAACCAAGGTCAAGAAACTTAATTTTTTTAAATAATCACTTATTGAACAATCAAATGGATTTCCTTCCATCATCGGGACCATAATCTTTCGGACATAGCGAAAGCCAATCCACAAAATCGCTAAAAGAGCAACTGTCCACACACAATTTACCCATCCATAAGCCAAATCAATTCCCATCTCTGCCCCAGTGGCAAGTTCCAGCGAAAACTCTCCCGTTGAAAATTTAATAATATCAGCGGTATTTACATTTTCGGAATTTACCAAATATGCAATATTTAGAATCAAAAATCCGAATATCACTAAAACACCACCTACAATATTTACAATCTGCACGACTTTTAATATTTTATCCAGCCTTTTTGCTGTTCCAATCAAACGTTCCTGATTCATATGCTCCTCCTTACTCATCTTTCTGATACTCTAAAATGTCTCCCGGCTGACAATTCAGTGCTTCACAAATTGCCTCCAATGTAGAGAAGCGAACCGCACTTACCTTTCCCGTCTTTAATTTTGATAAATTTACATTTGAAACACCCACACGTTCTGATAGCTCATTCAAACTCATTTTGCGGTCTGCCATGACTCTGTCCAGACGTAAAATAATCTTTCCCATCTTTTTCTCCTACAATGTTTCATCGGATAATTTCTGCAACTCTGTCCCATATTGAAAAATATACGACATTAGAAAAATCATTGCTGCTACTATCAAAAATTTTGTATCCAACGTCACTGATAATTCGATATCTGTAATTCTTTCCGGACGAAACAGTTCACTGATATGATAAGCGGTATAACAAGTGGTATCAATTACCACTTTCACAACAGACCAAATGGCACCGCCAACCAGTGTGAGAATTCCGAGTACCTTCAAATTCTTTGGCACACTTTCGTCAAAAGGTAACCCTTCTTTCATAGGCGCTAATATTTTTCTGAAAATTTTTGATGCATAGATGAGAAATCCAAAAATTCCAATTCCAAACATTAGCCCAACAAAAAATCTGGTATTTATATACTGAACAGAAGGTGCATATTTTGACGCAAGACCTACCTCTACACTTCCAAGGTTTAGCACCAGAGATTCTCTTAACATACTTTTATTCATCGAAATATTGCCAAGTTCTACAATTCCCAAAATAAGCATCAAGGCAGCGCCTATCATATTTCCGTACATCAAAATTTTTGCAACTGTATCAAGAGTTTTCGCCATCTTCTTTAGTTTTTCCATACCCGCACCTCCGTACATTCTTTCTGTTTCTTTCTGTTTGCACCTTCAGTATATGTTTTTATATATACGATTGTCAATATATTTTTAATGTTTATCATTAAATTATTAATGTTTTTTTCGACAAATAGACAAAAAAATAAATGTCAGAAAATTTCTCTGACATTTATTTTTTGCTTTTTTATCCACTATATCAAACTTTCAATTGTTTCTAAAATTTCTTTTTGAGTTCCATTCAAAGACCCCTGCACCATCTGTGGTTTTCCGCCGCCTTTTCCACCAAACTTGACATTCAGCTGTTTTGAAATTTCACGAACATCCAGTTCTTTGCTTCCAAGGATATAGTGATAACTTGTTTTATCACAACCAATAAATGCACCGCAAATACCGTCACAGCGTTCCATGGCTCCATTGACAAAATTTCTCATCGCAATCGAATCCAATGCCTCTTCAAAAATACAGACACATTGATCTTCTGTATGAATCTTATCCAGTTTTTCCTGTAAATACATTGCCTGAATGTGATTTAACTGTTCTCGTAATTTCGCTTGCTGCTCCTGTAAATGTTCCACTGCTTCTGCAATTTTCTCCGGTTTCGCAGAAAGTGCTGCAGATACTTTTCCTACAGATTCCTGCTTCTGCTGATAATCCTTCAAAGCTCGCATACCACAAACAATTGTTAATCGACAGCCGCCACGGTGTCTGTCACAGCTTTGGATTTTCAAAAGTCCAACTTCAGCCGTAGTCTTTACATGAGGTGCACAACAAGCACATCTGTCAATTCCGGGAATTTCTACGATACGTACCTGACCTTCGATTTCAATCTTACTTCGATAGTCCATTTCAGCAAGTTCATCTTTTGTCGGAAATTTTACTTGTACTGGAATATTTGCATGAATCGCCTGATTTACTCTGATTTCCAGTTCACAAACCTGTTCTGCGCTCAATTCTCCATCAAAATCCAGTGTGGTAATTTCCGAACTCAAATGAAATCCTACATTGTTATAATTATAAGTAGAGCAAACAATTCCGGATAAAATGTGTTCTCCTGTATGCTGCTGCATTTTTTCAAAACGAGTTGCAAAATCTATTTTACCTGCTACCTGGATTCCACCTTCCAATGGTGCTTTTGTTTCATGATAGATGATTCCAGCTTTTTCACGAGTATCTGTCACTTCCACATCATTTAGCCAACCAGTATCTCCAGTCTGACCGCCGCCCTCTGGAAAGAAAGCAGTTTTATCCAAAACCACTCGCCAGGTATTTTCATTTTTCTGTTCACAACTTAGTACCGTTGCCTGAAATTCTTTTAAGTAACTGTCTGTATCATATAATTTTTCTGTCATTTCAATTTCCTTCTTACACATGAAAAATCATCTTTGCCTGCTCTCTTCGTTCTTCATACTGTGGATAGAAATCCTTCGAGCGATCATACGGCTTGATATAAAATGTCTGCAGCAGGAACATGCTTACCTGCTTTGCTGCCGTCTCATCGGAATCATTGGCACGCTCTTCCATCTTCATCAGAAAGTTATGCCAGTCAGCCACAAAGCTTTCATACTGCTTCAGATTTGGCGTATCAATCCACTTCTTTACCTTGACCTTGGTGCGGTTTTCTTTTTTACATTCATGAGTCTGTAAAAAATATTTGAAACCGCCATCCTCATAATATCTTCCCAGTGGGAACAATCTGCAAATCCCTGGTCTGTGGGCATGAATGCTGCAACGACCATTTCTATCTAAAAATCCGCATGCTTCATTTGGTCCTGCCATACGAAGATTCGGTAAAATGATACCATCTACCACATTTAACTCAATGTACTGATTCATCAACTGTTCAAAACTCAGTTCCAGACTTGTGGTCAGACGATAAATATCCAGTGGGTCTAACACAATGGATTCTCCCATGCTGTGACAGCAGGCAGAGCATCCCTGGCAG
>ERZ808026.130-NODE-130-length-15026-cov-3.472072_pt1 | contig 15026 bp, 17 predicted proteins | sample MGYA00380182_ERZ808026 | MGnify/ENA primary metagenome ERZ808026 (study PRJEB31490, sample SAMN06133376) | cow dung metagenome | isolation source: H9 | host: cow | place: China: Chengdu | collected 2015-05 ... | reverse complement strand
TTTCATACCCAAGCGGATTACCGATAGCCACTACAAGTTCCCCAATCTGTAACGCTGAAGAATCTCCTAATTCAGCTTCCGGCAGATTTTCTGCCTCTACTTTTAAAACTGCCAGATCACTAGATGCATCAGACCCGATAATACGAGCATCGTATTCGGTGCCATCACTCAGTGTAATCATCACCGAAGTTGCATTTTCTATGACGTGATAGTTCGTAATAATGTAGCCATCCTCACTATAGATAATCCCGGAACCGCTTCCGAGTTCCTGATTCGGGATGCGCTGCCCCCAATAGGTGTAAGCGGTACCAAAGGTTTTTACACCTACCACTGACGGAGTTACTTTTTCCGCAATTGCAACTACTGGTGAAACTTCGTTAAAACCGCCCATTAGCTGTAACCGATTTGTTTCGTCTATCTGCGCATCTGTTTCACTGTCGAGTAACACTGCCCGCAGATTATCAGCTGCGATATTTGCTCCTACAACACCGCCAATACCGCCGCCAATTAGAGAGCAGATTAACCCTGTTGCAACAACTGCTTTAAAGCCATTATTCTTTTTTCGTTTTTTATTTGCACTTTCCTGTCTTCCACCCTGAGCATATGCTGCCTGCTCCATCCGAAACGCGGCCTCTTCTGCTTTTGGCTGTTGAGGCTTTTCCTGAACTTCGTAAATAGTATCATTTTTTCCCTCTAACATAACCAGCACTCCTCTTTTCTATCGCTGTTTTATCTCACGATATCCAGCCTCTATTTACAACATCATTATTATAACCGATTTTTCAAATAAAATGGTTATCAACTATTCAAGAAATTGTTAAGAATTTTCGCTCAATCTTCATAATCAAAGAAAACGGAAAACGCATAAGGATTTTAAAAAAGCTTTATGGCCAAACAGTTGACGAACGCAGCGAAAAAAACTACAATAAAGGGATAAGAATTTATCTGTAGAAAGAATGACATTACGAAATTGCCAACACAATTCATAGTATATGGCAATTCATAAAAGGAGCTATTGTAATGGAAAATTTAGATTTCGGCCGGATTCACCGGTTTCGTTTTGAAGATTTAAACATCGTACTGGATGTAAACAGCGGTTCGGTTCACATTGTGGATCAGGCTACCTGGGACTTTTTTGATTATCTCGTGGTAAATCCGTTTGAAACTGCATTCACTATGCTGAGCGAACAGTATGGTTTCGAAGAAGCGACTGCAGTAATTGATGAAGTAAGCAATCTGATGATGGCAGGGCAGTTATTTACCGATGACCGCGAACTGCAGGGCTTTACACCACATACAGAGCCAATCGTAAAAGCAATCTGTCTGCATATGGCACACGACTGCAATCTGCGCTGCGGGTACTGCTTTGCCGATAGCGGCGCTTATCATGGCCAGCGTTCCCTGATGAGTCTGGAAACCGGTAAAAAAGCTCTGGATTTCTTAATCAAAGCATCGAAACATCGGAAACATATCGAAGTCGATTTCTTTGGCGGGGAACCGCTCTTAAACTTTGAAGTATGCAAAGAACTGGTGAAATACGGGAAAGAGCAGGCTGCACAGCATGGTAAAGTATTTAAATTCACCATGACTACAAACGGCGTACTGCTGACCAAAGAAGTGCAGGAATTCCTGAACGAAGAAGGTATCAGTGCTGTACTTAGTCTGGACGGCAGAAAAGAAACCAACGACAATATGCGCAAGTTCCCGAACGGTGCAGGTTCTTACGATGCTATCGTGAAAAACTTCCAGGATTTCGTAAAAACCCGCAACGGCGAAGAATATTATCTGCGCGGCACCTATACGCATCATAATACTGATTTTGCTGACGACGTGGCACATATGGTAGATTTAGGCTTCCGCGAATTATCTATGGAGCCGGTTGTAGCACCAGCAGAATTTGACTACGCTTTAACCGACGAAGACGTATTCGCTGCTTGCCGTGAATACGACAAACTGGCTCGTCACTATCTGGCATACTACGAAAAAGGTGATCCATATAACTTCTTCCACTTCAACGTAGATTTAAGCGGCGGTCCATGTCTTCCAAAACGTTTAAGCGGATGCGGTGCCGGTCACGATTATCTGGCAATCAGCCCGGAAGGTGATTTATATCCATGTCATCAGTTTGTTGGTGAGGAATCCTATAAAGTAGGTACCGTAGACACTGGTATTGTAAATCTGGATTTATGTAAACAGTTCCAGCAGAGCAATGTACTGAGCAAAGAAGCCTGCATGAAATGCTGGGCTAGATTTTACTGCAGCGGCGGATGCCATGCTAATAATATCCGTTATGGCGGCAGCTTAACACAGCCATACGACAAAGGCTGCACCCTGCAGAAAAAACGTCTGGAAACTGCCATTGGTGCTCAGGTAAAAAAAGCACTGATGCAGAGTGAAAACGAATAAGTGCTATACTATAAAACGCAGAAGCGAGACACGGCCCTCACTTCTGCGTTTTCTTTTTATCTTTGTTTTATACAGAGATATACTGGAACCATCTTTTCTGAATAAAGCAAAGAAAAAAACCGCACTCTCATTCGAGAATGCGGTTTTAAAATTAGTGTTCTTCAATGTAGTATACTACATATGCTCTTGGGTAGTCCTGGCGGATGATGTTCATAACATCGATACCTACAGAGATTTCACCAATCAGGTTGAAGTCCATATCGATTTCAAAGTCTTCGTCTTCAGTAGCTTTGATAACATCGATCTGTGGATTTGGATCGTGGTCTGGTTTAATACCCAGTGCTAAGTATTTTTCTTTTGCTTCTTCGTGGCTGTCAGCGAAAACAACCTGTGTATGGCTTGTGTGCTGCATGTTAAAACACTCCTTTGAGATAAGTTTAAATTGGTTGAATTCATTATAACAGATATTGCAGTAATATTCAAAACAATTTCCTAATCTGGACAGGGATTTCTGTAAAATTCCTTATCCTATCCATACGGAAAACAGAAACGTCCAGAAAACTGTCCAGAGACCGGATAACCCGATTGCTAAACCACTCATCGCGCCCTGTAATTCCCCCATGGTAATCGCGCGAGTCGTCCCAATTGCATGACTGGCTGTACCAATCCCGATTCCCTGTGCAACCGGATCCTCAACACGAAAGACCTTCACTAGAAACGGCGCCATAATATTTCCTGTAATCCCGGAGAAAATCACTGCTGCAATCGCAATTGGCACAATACCGCCAAGCTGCTCTGTGATGCCCACCGCAATAGGCGTGGTAACGGATTTGCTTAAAAGCGACAATGTAAGCGATTCTTCCAGTTTAAATAGCTTACACAGAGCAAATACAATCACAATCGACGAAAAGGAACCTGCCATAGTACCGGCAATAATCGGCTTCCAGTTTAGCCGTAAAATCTGCCAGTTTTTATAAATCGGCACTGCCAGTGCTGCTGTAGCCGGAGCCAGAAACAGATAGATTAAATTTCCGCCTTCCTGATACGCCTCCAGGGGAATATCCATTATAACCAGCAGCGTGCAGATTAGCAGCACTGCGATTAAGATAGGATTCGCCAGCGGATGTTTTACTTTTTTCTGAATACTGATACCCGCCTGATAAGCAAAAATAGTTGCTATCACTCCGAAATATGGAGAATACAGCAATTCACTCAGATTCTGCATGACGTTTACGCTCCTTTCTCCGAATTTCATATTTCATCATTGCCGTAACTGTCCAGGAGGTCACAGCAAACGTAGTAATTACTGTGATAAAGCAGATAAAGAGGACTATAGCAATTTTACCTTGCATATAACCTAAATAACCTAGAATCGCTACAGTTGGCGGCACAAAGAAAAAGCCCATATTATCCAGCAAAAAATCTGCCTGTTTCTGAATATGATAAATTTTTAAAGGGCCCCATAATAAAAGCGCCAGTACCAGCAGCATACTGATAACACTGGCTGGAAACGGAAATGGCAATACCGCTGCAATACATTCTCCTAAAAGACAGATCAGCAATATAATTGCCAGCTGCATTAGAATCTTCATAATCAATCGCCTCTTTGTCAACACAGTTTTTCTGTGATAATGGTATGCGTTTTGCAGCAAAAATGCAAGAGAAAACACAATAAAAAGAGGATTCCCCGAAAGGAATCCTCCTGGCATATCTTATTCTTCTTCCACACCGTTTATACGGACAATATTTGCCCCGATTGTCTGAAATTTTTCGATTAAATCCTCATATCCACGATCAATGTAATTCAGACCTGTAATTTCAGTCTGGCCTTCAGCTACCAGCGCTGCAATGATTAATGCTGCACCAGCACGTAAATCGGTTGCTTTTACTTTGCAGCCAGCTAACTGACTAACCCCTTCTACAACCGCACTGCGACCGTCTGTTTTTATATTTGCACCCATACGACGCAGTTCATCTGCATGCATAAAGCGATTTTCAAAAACAGTTTCGGTTACTACACTGGTCCCGTCTGCCACTGTCATCAGCGCCATGAACTGTGCCTGCATATCTGTCGGGAATCCTGGATGCGGCATTGTTTTCACGTCCGTTGCTTTTACAGGCAAATGACCTTTTACACGCACACCGCCGTTTTCCTCGATAATTTCTACACCGCATTCTTCCAGCTTTGCTGTCAGTGGTTTGAGATGATCTGTAATCACATTTTTTACCAGCAGTTCACCGCCGGTAATCGCTGCAGCAATCATATAACTGCCAGCTTCAATACGGTCTGGAATAATCGTATATGTTGTGCCATGCAGTTTTTCTACACCATCAATCTTAATGATGTTGGTACCGGCTCCGCGAACACAGGCCCCCATACTGTTTAAGAAATTAGCCAGATCCACAATTTCCGGTTCCTCTGCCGCATTTTCGATAATCGTTGTACCTTCTGCTGTAGCTGCCGCCATCATAATATGCTCTGTTGCTCCAACGCTTGGGAAATCCAGATATACCCGATTCCCCTGCAGACGATTCTGCAGCACTTCTGCATCCATATCACCATGATTAATCTGGATTTTTGCACCTAAGGCCTCCAGTCCTTTCAGATGTAAATCAATCGGACGGGTCCCAATGGCACAGCCCCCCGGCATAGAAATTTTTGCTTTGCCGAAACGAGCCAGCAGCGGCCCCATAATCAGTACACTGGCACGCATTTTCTGAATATAATCATATGGTGCTGTATAACGATCCACGCTACGACAGTCAATGGTCATAATGTGATTTTCAAATGTAATCTTCGCACCCAGAGTTTCTAAAATTTCTCTGATAGTTGCTACGTCGGATAAATTCGGTACATCATGCAGCACGGTCACATCCTCAGCCAGCAAAGCCCCGATGATAATCGGCAGTACCGCATTTTTAGCACCACTGATGGTGACTTCCCCCTGAATGGTGTTGCCGCCTGTTACAATCAGCTTATCCAATGTCCTGTCCCTCCCTCTAGGAGTAGTAGTTCTGTAAATTCGTATAAAGTACAGGAACACACTTCCCGTATATTCCGTCTTATGTTCTTGTACCTTATACGGCTAGTATATGCAAATAATTCTATATTGTTCGTAAGAAATGACACGACTTGCATAATAACACATCTTTTCTTATGATACCGCATTTTGAGCTCACGGTCAAATAAAAAATTGATAACAGAGCATTTAATATTGCTGATAGATATCATACCAGACAAAATGAAGCGTCTCTCTGCATCCTCAGACAATTGGTATTTTTCGATTTAACGCAAATAATTGTCCCATTCATAAAAGTCTTTATCCGCTGCAAATACTCGGCGCATAACAGATTTAATCGCTTCAGAATAGATGTACCGGAATAGTTATGTATAAAAAAGAACCGTTTCCTAAAGGAAACGGTTCTGATTATCAAGCATAGTTTAGCGAACGCTCAGACGAGCTTTTGCTCTTGCTAAAGCAGCCTGTGCTCTCGCAACATCGATATCTGCACTTTTCTGTGCCAGACGTTCTTCTGCGCGTTTTTTCGCAGCTTCCGCTCTGGCAAAGTCGATATCAGAAGCTTTTTCAGCAGCTGGAGCAATTACACTGATTACATTGTTGGAGATTTCGATGAAACCGCCGGATACAACCAGTTTCTGTGTGCCAGATGCTGTTTTATAAGTGATTACACCAGGTTTTAAACCTGCCAGCAGAGGTGCGTGATTTGGCCAGATACCAAGTTCACCATCTACGCCAGGCACAACAACAGATGTGCTTTCATCGCGTAAAGCAACCTGTTCTGGAGTAATAACTTCCAGTTTCAGGGTATTATCAGCCATTTGCCAATCCCCCTTACGCCATCATTTTCTTAGCTTTTTCTACAGCATCTTCAATGGTACCTACCATCAGGAATGCACCTTCTGGCAGTTCGTCGTGTTTACCATCCAGGATTTCTTTAAAGCCACGGATTGTTTCTTTCAGTGGAATATACTGACCTGGGTTACCAGTGAACTGTTCCGCAACGAAGAAGGACTGGGACAGGAAACGTTCTACTTTACGAGCACGTGCTACTGTCAGTTTCTGTTCGTCGGTTAATTCATCCATACCTAAGATAGAGATGATATCCTGCAGTTCTTTGTATTCCTGCAGAACCTGCTGTACGCCACGAGCTACATTGTAATGTTCTTCGCCTACTACCAGTGGGTCCAGAATACGGGATGTAGAATCCAGTGGGTCTACCGCAGGGTAAATACCTTTTGCGGAAATTGCACGGTTTAATACAGTTTTTGCGTCTAAGTGCGCGAATGTTGTTGCAGGAGCAGGGTCAGTTAAGTCATCGGCAGGTACATATACAGCCTGTACAGATGTGATAGACCCTTTATTTGTAGATGTAATACGTTCCTGCATCTGACCCATTTCAGTTGCCAGTGTTGGCTGATAACCTACTGCGGAAGGCATACGGCCCAGCAGAGCGGATACTTCAGAACCAGCCTGGGTGAAACGGAAGATGTTGTCGATGAACAGCAGTACGTCCTGACCCTGAACATCACGGAAATATTCAGCGATGGTCAGACCTGTCAGAGCAATACGCATACGAGCGCCAGGCGGCTCGTTCATCTGACCGAATACCATGGCGGTTTTATTAATAACGCCGGATTCTGTCATTTCTACCAGTAAGTCTTTCCCTTCACGAGTACGTTCACCAACGCCCGCGAAAATGGAGTAACCACCGTGTTCGTACGCAATGTTACGAATCAGTTCCTGGATTAATACGGTTTTACCTACGCCGGCACCACCGAACAGACCGATTTTACCACCTTTTACGTATGGGCAGATCAGGTCAATAACTTTGATACCTGTTTCCAGAATTTCTTTTGCAGCATTCTGTTCAGCAAAAGTAGGAGCTTCTCTATGGATACCCCATCTTTCACCTTCTACCTGACCCTGTTCATCAATGGCTTCACCAACTACGTTTAACAGACGACCCAGGGTAGCATCCCCTACTGGTACAGTGATTGGAGAACCTGTATCAACAGCTACCATACCACGAACCAGACCATCTGTAGCAGACATTGCAACGCATCTTACGGTGTTGTTACCCAGATGCTGTTCAACTTCCAATGTCAGATTAACTTCAAAATTTTTATTGTCCTGGTCTTCTGTGCGGATTACAACAGCGTTGTAAATTGCAGGCAGACTGTCAGCAGTGAACTCAACGTCAACAACTGGACCAACGACTCTAATAATTTTACCTTTATTCAAGACTGGTAAACCTCCTTCTTCACATAGTTACCTGTATATTAGCCGTTCAGTGCATTTGCACCGGCACAGATTTCAGTAATTTCATTTGTAATAGCAGCCTGACGAGCACGGTTGTATTCCAGATCCAGACGTGCTACCAGTGCTGCTGCATTATCACTAGCTGCAGACATCGCGGTCATACGAGCGCCATGTTCCCCTGCTTTTGCTTCTGTTAATGCACTGAATACCTGGTTTGCTAAATATAAAGGCAGAATTTGACTTAATACGATATCCGGAGATGGTTCAAAGATGTAATCCAGACCATCTGCGGTTTCACTTTCCGGTGTTTCAATCGGGAGTACTTTCACAGTTTTTGGAATCTGCGACATTGCGCTGCGGAATTCCGCATATACAATGCGTACTTCATCATACTTCCCTGTTACATAAGCGGTTTTAATCATTTTTGTGATGGCATCCGCATCTGCTGCAGATGGAATATCATTCACAGCCAGGAATTCTTCATCGATTGTGTAACCACGTTTCTGGAAGAAATCTCTTGGTTTTTTACCAACTGCTACGATGCCAACTTCATAGCCCTGCTCTACGGTAGCTTTTACCTGAGCCAGCGCTTCTTTCATGATGTTCGCATTGTAACCACCGGCTAAGCCTTTGTTGGAGGCAAAAACAACATAACCAACTCGTTTTACTTCTCTGACTTCCAGCAGCGGATCAGATACAGATGCACCTGCGCTCGCTACCAGTCTGGAAAGTACTTCTTTTAATTTATCTTTGTATGGACGAGCGGATACTACAGAGCCCTGCGCACGACGCAGCTTGGAAGCAGATACCAGTTTCATCGCTTTTGTGATTTTACCGGTACTCTGAACACTGCGGATCCGTCGTTTTATTTCCTTACCACTAGCCAAACCTTATTCACCACCCTCTCGAAGAATCAAAACAGCTCACTGGCTTACGCCTGGAAAGTTGCTTTGAATTCAGTGATTGCTTTTACCAGCGCTTCGTCAGCAGCACCTTCCAGTTTACCGGTAGATGCGATAACGTCTAATACGCTAGTTTTGTAGCTGGAGGATTTCATAAAGTTTAACAGACCAGCTTCGAATGCACCGATTTTTTCAACAGCGATATCATCAGTGTAACCTTTGGATACAGCGTAAATGATAACAACCTGATCTTCAACAGGCATTGGAACATACTGACCCTGTTTTAACATTTCCATAACGCGTGCACCACGGTCCAGAGTTGCTTTTGTAGCAGCATCCAGGTCGGAACCGAACTGTGTAAACGCTTTTAACTCGGTGTACTGCGCTAAGTCCAGACGCAGGTTACCGGAGATTTTTTTCATCGCTTTAACCTGTGCAGAACCACCTACACGGGATACGGATACCCCTGCGTTGATAGCAGGACGTACACCAGCGTTGAATAAGTCAGCTTCCAGGAAGATCTGACCGTCAGTAATGGAAATTACGTTTGTTGGAATGTATGCGGAAATGTCGCCAGCCTGGGTTTCGATAATTGGCAGAGCTGTCATGGAGCCGCCGCCCAGTTTGTCTTCCAGTTTCGCTGCACGTTCCAGCAGACGGGAATGTAAGTAGAATACGTCACCAGGGTAAGCTTCACGGCCTGGAGGACGTTTCAGCAGCAGGGACAGTTCGCGGTATGCAACAGCCTGTTTGGACAGGTCATCGTACACGATCAGAACGTCTTTGCCGTTGAACATAAATTCTTCACCCATCGCAGCACCTGCGTATGGAGCGATGTATAACATTGGAGCTGGTTCAGAAGCGGTCGCAGCAACTACGATAGAGTATTCCATTGCGCCGTATTCTTCCAGTTTGCTTACAACGTTCGCTACGGTAGAAGCTTTCTGACCTACAGCAACGTAGATACAGATTACATCTTTACCTTTCTGGTTGATGATGGTGTCCAGAGCTACCGCTGTTTTACCGGTCTGACGGTCACCGATGATTAATTCACGCTGACCTTTACCAATTGGAACCAGGGCGTCGATACATTTGATCCCTGTCTGTAATGGCTGATGTACACCTTTACGGGTAATTACACCAGGAGCGATAGATTCTACCGGTCTGTATTTATCAGTTACGATAGGGCCTTTGCCATCGATTGGCAGACCTGTTGCACTTACTACACGACCCAGCAGAGCTTCACCTACTGGAACCTCAACGATACGACCTGTTTTCTTAACAGGGTCGCCTTCTTTAATATGTTTGTATGGACCTAAGATAACGCAACCAACATGGTCTTCTTCCAGGTTCTGCGCCATACCCTGAACGCCGCCTGGGAATTCCAGCAGTTCGTTTACCATCGCATTTTTCAGGCCGTAAACCTGAGCAATACCGTCACCTACTTCGATTACAGTACCGATATCGCTTGCTTCAACACCGTTATCATAGTTTTCGATTTGATTTTTCAGAATGGAACTAATTTCCTCTGGTCTGATACTCATTTTAGTCCCTCACCTCAATCTTTCATTAAAACTGTACTTCGTGTAATTTATTTTTCATGCCTGCAAGGCGGGCACCTACTGTGCCGTCATATACCTTGTCACCAAATGTTACTTTTAATCCGGCCAACAGGCTTTCATCAACGCTGACATTCAGCTTAACAGTTTTCCCAGACAGTTTTGCCAGCTGGGCACTGAGAGCAGTTTCCTGTTCTTCAGTTAACGGATATGCAGAAACGACATCAGCAAAAGCAATGTTGCGGACTTCATCAGCATAAGCGCAGTAAGTTTCGTAAATAGAAGCCAGATACTCTTCACGATTTTTATCAATCACTACATACAGCAGATTCATGATATTTTTATCAGTCTGAGCGCCGAACAGATCTTTTACGATTGCTTTCTTTTTATCGCTGCTGACAGTTTGGCTAATTAAAATTTCTTTTAATTCAGCATTATTATCAATTGTATCTACCACCAGTTTCAGTTCGTCCTGATACTGATCGATAGCGTTTTTTTCCTGACCAATCTGTAAGAGAGCCTGCCCGTAACGTTTCGCTACTGCTGTGTTCATCATTTCGCTTCCCCTACCTCTTTAACAAAGTCATTGACCATATTCTGATGATCTGCAACATCAATTGTTTTACCAACAACTTTTGCTGCAGCCAGCACTGCCAGGTCAGCAATTTCATTTCTGATTTCGTTTAAAGCTTCAGTTTTTTCACGAGCAATGTCAGCCTGTGCTTTCGCAGTCAGTCTTGCCGCTTCTTCTCTTGCTTCATTTACGATATCAGTTTTTGTCTGTTCACCGATTTTCGCAGCCTGATTAATGATATCCTGCGCTTCGCTTCTAGCGTTCTGCAGCTGAGCAGCATATTCATCTTTCAGTTTCTGCGCTTCCAGTTTTGCTTCTTCAGCAGAATTTAAGTTATTTGCAACTTCTTCTTTACGGCTGTCCAGCATGTTACATACTGGTTTGTATAAGAATACTTTTAAACCAACAACCAGAATACAGAAGTTAATAATCGCAAAAATTACTGTAGATGGATTGATATCCAAGTACATAACCTCCTCTCATGCGGGGTCGATACATAGATGTATACGCATGGTTGAATAAACCAGTTTTTCCGGTAATACTAACAATAGGCGATTGGACCAAGTCCCAATCGCCTACTTAGACCCTTACATTACCTTGTTTTTTGATTCCTTGATAACAGGATATAATCAGAGTAGCTCTAATTAGAATTTACCTAAAATCATGAAGGCAATCAGTAAGCCGTAAATTGTTAATGCTTCCATAAATGCTAACGCCAGGATTAAGGATGTACGGATATCACCAGAAGCTTCTGGCTGACGAGCGATAGCTTCCATTGCTTTAGAAGCAGCAATACCCTGACCCAGACCAGGGCCGATTGTTGCGATTGCTACTGCTAATGCAGCTGCTAAACCTAATAATTCCATTAAATTCGACCTCCTTCCAATACTTTATTGGGAATCTCCAGAGGTTGTCCTCTGAAATAAGATTAAGCTATTATATCAAGGCTTAGTGATGTACAGCAGTTGCTTCTTCCAGATAGATAGAAGCTAACAGTGTAAATACGAAAGCCTGGATAGCACCAAACAGAATACCCATTACCTGCATGGTCAGCGGTAATACCAGCGGACACAGTGCAGCTAAACTTGCAACTACCATTTCTTCCCCGTAAACACTACCGTAAAGACGTAACGCCAGAGACAGCGGACGTGTAAACTGTTCTACAATGTTCAGCGGCAGCATTAAGAAAGAAATTGCAGGCATAGGACCAATCAGATGTTTAATATAACCAATTGGACCCTGTACTTTCAGGTTGTAATACAGAACCAGGAAGAATACCACGATAGCCAGACCCGCAGTTGTACTTACGTTACTGGTTGGCGGTTTTAAACCTGGCAGTGTACCAGCCAGCGGCAGTAAACCGGAATAGTTGGAACACAGAATTAAGATAAAGAATGTTGCCAGGAAAGGCATCAGTTCTCTTGTACGTTTTTTGCCCAGAATATCTGTCCAGAAATTTTCATACATTTCAATCCCCAGTTCCAGTACATTCTGAATACCGGATGGAATGCGTTTCATATTTCTGGTGCCCAGATAACTTACAATCAGAATCAGTGCCATAACAGCCCACATAGTGGTAATTTCACTTGTTACCTCCAGTGGCCCGATGTGAAACAGTGGAGCAGAATGTCCATGATCGGCAGCATACGCAACATTTGTCAGAAACATTCATTTCACCCCTTTCGCGCTTGTATTAAAGTATGTAGGTTTTTCACAAAAATTATATTTTTTATCGTCAGCAAACCTAAAGCTGTACCAATTAACATTGCCGTATTTTTATACACAACAGCCATGGCCAGTATCAGGAGCAGCCACCGGATTACAAAAATCAGGGTACTCATAACACCTTTTGGCCGGTTCAGTGTTCTCCAGGTAAGAAAGTTGCTAAGAAGGCTGACTGCCAGCCCCCACACGAATCCAATCGCACCTGAAAACAATACAGATTCTAGCATATTTCTCCCTTTCCTGCCACTTCTTATTTTTTATAGCTTGTATTCCTTACACTTATTTAGCAGCTATTTTACCAGTCTTTCGGCGCCCGTTCATCCGGATCAATAGGATTTTCGATGCGGTCAATCTGTTCAATAAACAGATGAAACCCGGAATAAATCCCGCCCAGTACACCCAGAAGCCAGAAAACGCCCGGCGTGCCAAGTTTTGCATCCAGCCATTTACCGCACCACGAAGTTATCATGATACTGACAATCATCGTAACCGTAAAACTCAAAGCCAGCCCAAAATAATCGCGCCCCGAATATTTGCCAGGTTTGATTGGCACGTTGCCACCTCAATTCATAAATCTCATAGTATTATTTTACTAAAAAATCCTGTCCAGCACAACAGAAATTCCATACATTATACCTATAACTTAATAAATATTTATTATGTCTGTTGTGGTTTTTACATCCAGTTATCCGGACGTTCCTCCCGCATACCGAAATGATATTCGATTGCAGCGGTAATACGACCACAGGCTTTCCCGTCACCATACGGATTTACTGCGTTCGCCATTTTGCTGTATGCAGCTTCATCAGTCAGCAGAGTCAGCGCTGTATTATAGATTAATTCCTCATCGGTGCCAACCAGTTCTACCGTACCGGCAGTTACCGCTTCCGGACGTTCTGTTGTATCACGCAGCACCAGAACCGGTTTGCCCAGTGCAGGAGCTTCTTCCTGCAGGCCGCCCGAGTCAGTCATAATCAGATCCACACGCGCCATAGCATTAGCAAATGGTTCATAATCCAGCGGTTCGATAATATGCACGCGAGCTAAATCGCCCAGAATCTGTGCCGCCAGTTCACGCACTTTTGGATTTTTGTGAATCGGGAAGATAAATTCCACTTCCGGCAGAGTTTCATGCAAACGACGCACCGCCTGGAAGATATGTTTCATTGGCTCGCCCTGATTTTCACGGCGATGAGCGGTAATCAGCACCTTTTTGGAAGAGCCGTCCAGCAGATTCTGTAAATCGGCATCCGCAAACTGGTACTGTTCTTTTACCGTAGCCAGCAGCGCATCAATAACAGTATTGCCGGTTACAAAGATTTTCGCATCATCGGCATTTTCCCGCAGCAGATTCTGACGGGATTCCGGAGTTGGCGAAAAATGCAGACCGGTCATAACACCTGTCAGTTTACGGTTTGCTTCTTCCGGATATGGAGACAGCATATTTCCGCTTCTGAGCCCCGCTTCTACATGGCCTACCGGAATCTGCTGATAAAACGCAGCTAAAGCCGCAGCAAAGGTCGTGGTAGTATCACCATGCACCAGTACTAAATCCGGCTGTTCGGTCTTTAAAATATCTTCTAAACCGCGCAGAACCCCTGCTGTGATATCGGTTAAAGTCTGTCCCTGTTTCATCAGATTCAGGTCGTAATCCGGTGTAATCTGAAACAGCTGCAGAACCTGATCCAGCATTTCACGATGCTGGGCTGTCACGGTTACAATGCTCTGTAAGTTTTCATTCTGTTCAATGGCTTTTACCACCGGTGCCATTTTGATAGCCTCCGGGCGGGTGCCAAATACACACATTACTTTTTTCATCGCATAGCCTTCCTAATTTTCGTTCTTTACGCAGGATAACTGTTCTACCTGAATCTTCGCTTCACGGAAAAACTCCATAGCACGTTCATCGGGATAGTTTCCCTCAAATACAACACGTTTTACACCTGCATTAATCAGTATTTTGGCGCACAGCGAACAAGGAGCGGTTGTACAGTATAAAGTACTCCCCTCAATCGAAATCCCTAAATTCGCCGCCTGAATCACAGCATTCTGCTCCGCATGCAGCGCACGGCAAAGCTCGTGCCGCTCTCCGGACGGAATTCCCAGCTGCTGGCGCAGACAGCCGATTTCGGCACAGTGTACCAGACCCTTCGGCGCTCCGTTGTAGCCTGTGGTCAGAATATGTTTATCCTTAACCAGAATTGCCCCAACCTGACGGCGCAGGCATGTAGACCGTTTGGCCACCACATATGTGATTTCCATAAAATACTGATCCCAGTCTGGTCGTTCCTTTCCAGCTGTCATTACAAACACCGCCTTATGCGTTTAGTTTAATTCTCTGTTCTGGCCTTTGCCTAATTTGTTCAGCACAACACCAATCAGTGTCAGAGGCACACCAATGTATACCAGACACAGTACCAGAGAAATTAAGAATTCGATAGATTCCATCATGGCAGATTCACCCCACATTATAATTATTGCATTATATCTATTATGCCTGTTTTTTAGTTTAATTGCAATCATAAAATCGCCTGCAGGCATCGTTTTTGGAGAATTATTTTCATGTATCAGGCTTTTT
>ERZ808026.129-NODE-129-length-15026-cov-3.544852_pt1 | contig 15026 bp, 9 predicted proteins | sample MGYA00380182_ERZ808026 | MGnify/ENA primary metagenome ERZ808026 (study PRJEB31490, sample SAMN06133376) | cow dung metagenome | isolation source: H9 | host: cow | place: China: Chengdu | collected 2015-05 ... | reverse complement strand
GATGCAGTTCTTTATGGTAACGATAACACCGTAAGATATCCTTTGGTCAATGTCAATGATTTGTTCAATTCAGATATTACAGGTGGATACTCAGATTTAAGATATGAATATATAATCAAGGGTACGAACTCATTGAACAAGGCATACTATACAGGTAAATATAGTTCTTCATCTGATTCATATAGAGAGACTGTTGAGAATCCGATGGTTCCGATCATCAGACTTAGTGAGGTTTGCTATATGCTAGCAGAAATTGCGTTGGAGAACAATGATATTTCAGGTGCGATCCAGTATCTTACCGAAGTGAGAAATGCAAGGGGAGCATATAGAACAATCACAGCAGCAACTACTGAGAAGGTTCTTGATGAAATCATACTTGATATGCGTAAGGACCTTATGGCAGAAGGCCAGCTATTCTTCATGTATAAGCGTCTGAATATGGAAAAGGTGGTCAACTCATCCAATACTTCACTGTACAGAAACATGAGGGATGGTTATGTTATACCGATTCCGACAAGTGAAAGTCCGTTCTAGAATGATCTTAATAATGAAAATTAGTATGAAAAGAATTCTATATATATTGCCACTGGCCCTTGCTGTCATGACATCCTGCAAGGAGGACACTCTGGATGTTTATCATGGACCTGATTATGTTCATTTTACTCCAGGTGCCAATGATGCAGCAGAGGTTAGTTTCAACTTTGCCCTGGATACAAAGACTACTAGAGAGACAGAGGCCCTGATCCCTGTTCAGATCAGACTTTGGGGATATCTTCCAAAAGCAGATTTCAAATGTAATGTGAGCGTGGATCCGACTTCTACAGCGCTCGCAACTGACTATGATGACATATCTTCTGCAACATTCAGAAAGGGATATGATGTTGATACTCTTTGGGTTAAAGTCAAGAGAAGAAATGAACTCCTTGCAACTGATTATAAGATTGTAGTCAACATGGATGATGCAGGTTCTGCTCATGTAGTTGCTCCTGCAAAGTATAAGAAGGTTACGATTACAGTTAAGGACGAGATCACTTCAGAGCCTGTATGGTGGGGAACGACTCAGAATTTCGGTGAGTATTCACCAATTAAGTACAGACTCCTGAATCTATACCTTGGAAAGGTCCTTAAGAACATTAATGAGTATACAAATATTTCTCTCAAGGAGGAGGCACTTAATTTTAAAGCTTGGTTGAAGAATAACTGGGAGACTTATAAATATTACCACACAGATGGTGTAACTCCTCTTTACGATACAATTCCGGAGTAATTATGAAGAAGATTATATTTGTTCTTTTTGCTACCATCCTGTTGTCAGGATGTTTTAAGGAGCAGGAGATGCCTGTGAGACCGGCAGCCTCCAATAATGTCACTTTCTTGAATATGATCGAGGGCTATTCTTTCACCGCTGGAGAAGAGGTTGAGATTGTTGCGCCTATCTCATTTGAGAAAGAGATTTCTACAGAGAAAGAGATAAATGAACTTTTTGATATCAAATGGTATGTAAATGCTGATTTGGTAGGAGAAGGATATAGGATCAAGTATACATTTGCAAGATCAGGAGGATATTCATTGGTTCTGAAGGTTGTCAACCGCATAACCGGTGAGACTTATCTCAGCGATTCTGTAAGTGTAGAGTCCAGAAATGCTATAGGCTGGGGCTGGATGGTTTTGAGTGATCGTGATGGTGCTTCAAGCCTCTCGTTCATACGTCCTTTGACATACTATACGTCTCATAATCTTGAAGCAGAAATTGAAGGTGGATTGGGTACAGGACCTAAGAGATTGTTCTATTATTATGTACAAGGATCAATACCTAGTTCCAACATTTCCGGTCTGGCGAAGGTGATTGTAAATCAGTCAAGCGGAACTGTTACTCTTGATGGAAGCACATTGATGAAAGACAAATGGATGCGTGAGGAGTTCGAGTCATCAACAGAACCGGAAGAGGACTTTACCATGACCGGATTTGCATGGAAGGAAACTTACTATCTTATCTCTACAGCTGCCGGCAATCTTTACATGAAGTATGTAGATAACGACCATAGTGGTATCCCATTTTATGGAACCTATGGAAGTATGCCGTATTCATTCTCGATGGATTCGAATATATCGATGCTTCAGGGATTCCACAATGTGATCTATTGGGTCGCAAATGAGAGTATAAGCTTGATGTATGACAGCAAGAATGCCAGATTTATGGCTATGATAACAGGAAATGGATTTGAGACAAATCCGACTCCTTATAAGCCGGACCTCATCGAGTTGAGCCACTATGACGAGACACTGACTTTCGATCCATCTGTTCCTACGGTAGATAACCTTGGAGCAGGAACAAGATGTCTTGCTCTCGGATCATATGAAAGGGAAGCATATACACAATATGATACAGACGGCGTGACTATCCTTTCTCAGAGAACATATCCAAGATATGTAGCACTTCTTGATCTTGGAGGTTCAGGGGACTATAAGGTATATGTGTTCGGTGTAAGTCCTATCGGTGCAGGAAACCACAATATTGTAGAGAACTATATGGATAATTTTGATGGAGATCTCACAGAAGACAGTGTTGTAAGATTCTCGACCGATTTCAGTACTAATCCGTACTTCTATTATACAGATGGCTCGAATAAGCTTTATGTATATGGTATGGTTCAGAAGAGATCTACTCTTCTGTATGAAGCGACATCCAAGATTACTCACATTTCAACCAGTCCGCTTGATTGTCCATTCTCAGATTATGGTGGCAACAGTACCGAAGCAAACTGGAAGATGGCAGTTGTTCAGGAGGGAGGTAATGTCGCGGTACTTGACGTAAGCACTCAGAAAATCCTGAAATACATGGAAGGAAGCAAGCCTAAGATCGAAGAGAAGGTTATCAGCGGATTCGGTAATGTCAAAGATATTGTTTGGGCGACCAATTATGTTGGCGAATTCTAAATCATTTCATTATATGTTTAATTTTAATTTAAAATGAAGAACTTAATCAAATTTTCCTTTGTTGCTGCTGCAATTGCATTGGCAACAGCATGTGATCCTGCAGAGCAGGGTCCGGTAGATTATCCTATCGAGGGTAACTTCACTATTTCAGCATCGTATTCTGCAATGGTACATGGTGGCGGATATGGCTGGAGAATTGGTGAGAAGATCGGTGTGTTTGTAACATCTGAGGGTGTTGCACAGGCAAACCTCCTTTATACACCTTCTGACACATCAAAGGTTACCATGGTTACAGGTACTAACTATTGGGGTGAAGTGGAGACTTATGAGGAGCGCTCAGTTGTAGGTGATGTAGAGTTGACAGCAGCTTCTGAAGTTGCAGGCTTCAAGAAGGGTGAGCATAATATTTATGCATACACTCAGTATGTAGAGGGTGCAACCGACTATACTGCAGTTCCGCTTCCAAATCTTGCTGCTCAGGTTTCTGATGATAAGTCTTGGATGAACTATGGCTTCGGTTATGCTAAGACTGCTGCTGCAATCAAGGAGTACTCAAGCGCAAATATTTCACTCGGAGATTTCAAGGTTGTAACTTGGCCTATCAGTATAAAAGGCATCGAGTTGACAGATGCTCAGGCTAATATCATGAAGGATCAGAAGATTACTTCAGTTAAACTTGTGTCTACTGATCTTGATATTGCAGTTACAGATGGAAAGATTAACCTTGCAACAGGTGAAATCACAGGTACCAAGTCAAAGGAGATTGTTGTTACTTTCCCTGATGGTGGCATTGATGTTGAGTTTGAGGCTGGAATCCCTGCATTAGGATGGCCAGATGTGTATATGATTCCTACCGTATCAGTATATGCAAACATTGATACAGAGAAGGATATCACAACTCGTCAGGAAGAGTACACTGCATATGAGGACACAGACAATAATCCGGATACAGCAAAAGAGGCTGTAACAAAATATAAGGATGTTGCTTGTCTCAAGGGTTCATTTACAGTTGTTTATACAATTGGCGGTGTAGAGTATACTGCAACAACTGTCAGCAGCACTCAGAAACTTGCAGCTACAGATGAGTATATGGCATTCCCACTTGCTACAACCCTTCAGTAATTTAAGTTACTATGATTTCTTTAGCGGTTCGCAATTTGCGAACCGCTTTTTTTGCGTATCTTCGCGCCGCAATAAAAATACACATACAGAATGCAGAAAGCAATAATATATCAGATGCTCCCGAGACTTTGGGGAAACGATAAGATAAAGCCTAAGAAGAATGGGGGACTCTCTGATAACGGAACAGGAAAATTCAGCGATATAGACAACGCAAGCCTTGAATACATCAAGTGGCTCGGCTGCTCGCATGTCTGGTACACAGGTGTGATAAGGCATTCAACCCAGGCTTCAGAGGACGGTTGCACTCCTTCGCATCCGCAGTTCGTCAAAGGAAAGGCCGGGTCTCCATATGCAATCTGCGACTATTATGATGTCAATGCATATCTTGCTGATAATGCAGAAGATAGAATTCTTGAGTTCGAGCAGTTGATAAAGAGGACTCACGATGCAAGGCTGAAAGTCATCATAGATTTCGTCCCTAATCATGTAGCAAGAGATTATGGCAAAGTCGACATGACTCCAGGACATCCGGTGCTTGGAGCAGAGGACGACAGATCCGTACATTGGAGAGAAGAAAATGACTTCATATATTATCCGGGGGAAGCTCTGAGACTCCCTACTGAGTCTCCAAAAGGAATGGAGCCTTATTACGAGATGCCTGCAATGGCAACCGGCAACAACTGCTATACACCTGCACCTGGAATCAACGACTGGTTCGAGACAGTCAAAATCAACTACTGCGACCATCACACTGCCACTTGGGACAAGATGTATGATATCATCGATTTCTGGGCATCGAAAGGTGTGGACGGATTCAGATGCGACATGGTTGAACTTGTTCCGCCACAGTTCTTCAAATGGTTGATTTCCAAGGCAAAAGAAAAATATCCTCATCTTATTTTTGTTGCTGAGGTATATAAGAAGGATCTTTACAGACAGTACATTCGTGAAGTAGGCTTCGACCTGCTCTATGACAAGTCTGGACTCTATGACACTCTAAGGGCTATAACCGACAAGTCAGTCAATGATAATGGCATGCCTGTAGAGCTCTGGCAGTCGACACAAGGTATAACCAGAAACTGGCAGTCTCTTTCAGACCTGCAGCCACACATGCTTAACTTCCTTGAAAATCATGACGAGCAGCGTTTTGCTTCAGAGTTCTTCGGAAAACAGGCGCAGAAGACACTAGCACCTCTGTTCGTTTCACTTTACCTTAACACCGCACCGTTCATGATATACTTCGGAGAAGAAGTAGGGGAATGCGGCATGGATGAGGAAGGATTCAGTGGAAGAGACGGCCGCACTACAATCTTTGACTGGTGGAGCGTCGGCAGCATCAGAAGACTCAGAAAGGTAATCCACAGCGGTGAATACAAGGAACTCAAGAGAAGCAGACTGGTGAAGGCGGGATTGAAAGAGTCTGAAGCCGACATATTCCTAAGATTTGCTCAGGCTATCAGATTCGCATCAAATGATCCTGCTATCACAAAGGGAACCACCTATGACCTTTGCTACTGCAATGCATCAGCTGACGGATTCAATAAGGACAGACATTTCGTATTCCTGAGAGATTTCGAGGAGCATACTCTTCTTGTAGCAGTCAACTTCTCAAACATCACTTCTACAATTAAGCTTAGTATTCCTGAGCACGCATTCGAATGGATGGAAATTCCGCAGACCGCCTCGCTGAACACCGGTACAGTCATCAATATCACTGTGCCTCCAATGGATGGAGCAATTCTACAGCTCATTTAGCGGAAATCGTCTGAATTTGGGACAAAAATATCGGTTAACAAAAATGTTATACTATTAAACACTTTTGTTAACCGACTTAATTATCAATATTTTACTAAAATCCTATAACAGATTCATTAGAAGACCTGTCAATATAGCCGATAAAGCCTTCCGGAGCTTTGTAAAGCTTGACAAAGGCATTATCTTCGAGACATTCAAAGGTAGAAATCGTCTCCTCGTCAATAATTCCGTCTCCGATGACTGTATCAACTGTAAGGTATCCGACACCTAGTGAAGTGATGTTCTGAAAGAAATGAGTTCCCTGACTTGGCTCGATTCTGTAACCAGGAATAGCCGACTCGATAATCATCTTAGCCTCAGAAATGTCACTCCAGATGACAGGTATTCCAAGCCAAGGATCAGATGAGCCCCATCTTCCTGGACCGATGAGAATATATGATGCACCTTCCTCCTTGAGTTTCCTGTTCAGCCTTGCAATCTCTGCTGCCATTTCTTTCGTCTTTGAACTGTCAAAGGATGAGGCAGGTACCATAACTACATGACTGATGTCACTGAAAAGACCTGACCCGAGAGCCTTGGATGATTTAACGACGGTTTTGGTGAAAGTCTCTTGAATATTAGCTGTAGAGAAATTAGCATCATCCGAATAATCACCTACCGGACGTACCTGAAGAAGCTTCAATACGATCTCCTGACCTTTTGATGAAGGAATTACATCCGCTGCAAATTCTAGTTCCACCTCACATAGAAGCTCATTGCGGCATATTTCAAGAATTTCCTTTAAGAACTGAGCCAACGGGAATTTTCCATATCTTAGAATTGCATCGAATGAGATAACACGAGGACCTTTAACACTGACCCCTGGAACCATTCTGTTGTTCTCTGAGCTGAATGTAGATGCAACAAGCTCCGGATAAGGGAATTCAGACAGCATGTCAGCCACCTGTGAGTGAGCAAGGTTGACACCTTCATTCTTTGAAATCTTGAAGGCCCCCGGACGCAGATCAAGTGCATACATAGTCTTCTGTGTGTCTCTAAGGGCAAGTTTTGGTTCTGAAAGCTGTAGTATCTTCTTAGGGAATTTAGGAACAACGCGCAATGTGTTTCCTCCGTCAACAACAGTCTTTCCCAATCCAAATGCCAGATTCACGATGCCATCCTCCGCCTTTTCGCTTCCGATAGGGTAGTAATTGACTGATCTGGCGACTCCTGAAAGCATAGGATAGTAGAATCCACCATGCTGAGAACCGCAGATACTCTGAACTACAACTGCCATTTTTTCCTCACTGAGAAGGTTTGCAGTCGTATGGATATATGTTCTGCTGCTGGAATAGAAAACGGAAGCATAGACACTCTTTATGGCCTTACCAAGCATTCTGAGCATCTGATCCTTATTCTCTACCAAAGGAATCATATATGTTGAATATACGCCTGCAAAAGGCTGATAGCTGCTGTCCTCAAGTTTTGAACTTGAGCGCACAGCCAGAGGAGATCTTGCACTCTCGATAAAGACTCGAAGCTGATCCACGAGTTCTTCAGGAAGACGCGATGCGACAAACTCCGAAAGAATTTCCTCATCTGATATTTCGGAATCTATAACATACTGAAGGTCATTCTCTAATATGAACTGATCAAAATAATCAGTTGCGATAACTACAGTACGGGGAATAGATACTTTTATTTCAGGATATCTCTCAGAAAGATGATACTTATATACAAGATTATTCAGAAAGGCAAGACCTCTTGCCTTTCCGCCCAATGAGCCGTCTCCCATACGTGCGAACCAGATGTGCCTTTCGTAGCTCGACGAATCAAAATGTGCGATTACACCTCTGCTGGTCAGTGTATGAAAATCGTGTATCTGTTGAGAGACGTATGCTCGTAGATCGGACACCGTACCGAACTGTGTCTCAAGTACGGTCCTGAAACGTTCTCCAAGGGTAAACAGTCCACGTGCCATAAACCACTTTGAGAGCATATTCTTGGAAGTTACATAGAGAAGTACCTCATCAGGAACTTCACGGATAATGGCTTCCAGTTCCTTAAGGTTTGCGGCACGGCCATATTCAACGTGATTTGCATCACGGAAGACAAAATCTCCGAATCCGAACTCTTCCTTGATGAAATCAGACAACTGAAGCATCAGGGTTTTCGAATATTTCCTGAGAAAACCGACTCCAAGTTCCTTGGCAACTGCAGATATGCTGTCCTGTGATGACTGAAGCAGAATCGGCATCTTTTCATTATCAGCCTTGATATGCTTTACAAGGTCGATACCGGCGTCAAGCTTCTCCATGTCTGCAGAATCACCCTTATGTACAGTGAAGCCCACATCGGAAATCACACCTAATAAGTTGTTCCTGTATCTAGTATACATCTGTAGCGCATCATCAAGATTTGTCGCAAGCAGAATCTTAGGACGGGATCTCTTTCGGAATTTCCTCTGCTGTTCATTAAGTGTTTCCTTAAGAAACTCGGAACTCTGCTTAAGTATCAGTTTATATAGTTCCGGAAGATACGTTGAATAGAACCTGACAGAGTCTTCTACAAGAAGTATGGCCTGAACACCTTTATCTATGATGTCATTTTCCGCATTCTTGAGATCCTCAAACAGCTTGATGATAGCCACAATCAGGTCAGCATTTCCATGCCAGCTGAACATATAATCCACTGCAGAAGTGTCCTGAAGTGCAATTCTCCTATAGATTTCCTTTGAGAAATGGGTAAGGAGTACAAATGGAATGTGTCTTGATTCCTGCTTCAGCTCAGATGCGAATGTAAAGACATCCTTATCACCGACATTGTACATGCAGATGACCATATCGATATCATCGTTCTTTGCAAGCATGTCACGCGCTTGAGCAGAAGTTGTGACCCAAACGAATTTCGGGGGATTGCTCAAGTCAAGTTCCACATATTCCCTATGGATCTGTGTCTCTATCTGACCGTCTTCTTCAAGAATGAATGCATCGTAATGGCTGCATATCATAAGAATCTTCCTGATATGGAATTTTATAAGAGACTTATAATCAGTCTCTTTCAGTTTCTTCAGAAGAATTGGTTCAACTGTATTCATATTATCTCCTTATTTTCTTCTGCGGAACTCCGCGATTGTGATGGCTGTGGCAATGGCTGCATTCAGAGACTCCGATCCTGGCGAATCTGCAGGATATGGAGGAATGTACAGACGGTCAGAAACCAGAGATTCCATTGCTGCTGAAATACCGTCAGCCTCATTTCCGATGACTATTATGACAGGGGAGTCTTTTCCATTGTCCAGAGGCCTGTCATACATGTTCTTGCCGTCCAGGAATGTTCCATAGACCTTTCCGCCCTGATCCAGTACAAGCTTTGACACAGAAGGCAGGTCAAGATAATGCATCTTCATACGGAATACGGCACCCATAGTAGCCTGTACAACCTTAGGATTGAACACATCAACTGTATCAGGAGCAGCAAAGACGGCATCTATGCCGAACCAGTCAGCAACACGGAGAATCGTACCAAGATTGCCGGGATCCCTGATAGTGTCAAGTGCAAGGTACAGACCTCCTTGAGCAAGCATAGGCTTGAGACTTTCCACATCATCGATCTTATGGTCAGAAGGCTTTCTGACTACTGCCAGAACGGGAGACGGGGATGCAAGTGAAGAAATTCTTGACATGGCTGCCTCGCCGATCTCCTCCTTACGGTACACAGCTTCAACTTCAAATCCGGATTCCAGAGCTTCCTGTACCATCTTTTCACCTTCCACGATGAAGAGCCCGCTCTCGTCCCTGAACTTCTTCTGCTGAAGTGCCTTTATCCTCTTGATTTCGTTATTTGAAATGGTCATATCTTTGCATATCACTGTTAAATGCGGAACGAATATCCGCAAAACACAAAGTTATCATTAAAATTTTGAGAAACGCGCACTTTAAGGTAAATTTGCATAGATTTGCAATAATGAAAGGACTCAATATCCTCATATCAATGGCAGCCGTCATTTTCCTGGCATCCTGCAGCACGACACGTGTCCTGCAGGATGGAGAGTATCGTCTTGCCAGGAACAGGATTACCGTTGATGACCCCAAGGAATTCAACGTAAACAAACTTGAGCCATATCTCAAGCAGAAGCCGAATTCCTATTTCATATTCGGATGGAATCCTTTTCTCAACGTGTATAACTGGAGCAATGGAAAAGGGAAAGGATGGGATAGATTCGTGCAGAAGATTGGAGTTGCCCCTGTAGTATATGATCCTGATATGGTCGACAGTTCGATAGATAATCTAAAGAATCACTTGACATATCTCGGCTACTATGGGTCTAAGGTGACAAGCGACATCAGCGTCAAGAAGAAGAGGGTAGAGGTGACTTACAATGTGGACCTTGGTAAAAGATTCCCAATCAAGGAAATTGAATATAGACTTCCTGCCAAAGGTCCTTTTGCAGAAGCTTTTCTTAAGGACACCTCCAATATGACAGTCCAGCCGGGAGACTGGCTTTCTGAGTCATCTCTTGATGCAGAAACAGTAAGATCAAGCGCAGTCCTGAGGAATGAAGGATTCTATAGTTTCAACAAGAACTATTATTTCTTTGAAGCCGACACTTTGAGTGTACCGGACTCAGCCATCCTTCAGCTTAAGATCAATGAATACACAAGAAACGAATCTCCACGTGATGCAAAACCATTGAGGAAATTCTACATCAATGATGTGAGCATATCGTATCCGAAGAGTCTTAAATTCAGAGATAAGGTATTGAAGGACCTTACAACCATCTATCCCGGACAGATCTACAGTGCAGACGAGATCAACAGGACATATTCAAGACTCTCTGCACTGAAGGTATTCAGCAGCGTCAATATCGGCATGAATCAGGTTGACACCAATAAGGTTGACTGTTCAATATCTCTTGCACAATCCAAACTGCAGGGATTCAAGATCAACCTTGAGGCATCAATCAATTCAACAGGTCTCTTCGGCGTATCACCTCAGATATCTTATTTCCACAAGAACATATTCAGGGGAGGCGAATGGCTTAACCTAAGCTTCATGGGTAACTTCCAGTTCAAGTTCAACAATGCCATCAGGTCAAATGAATTCGGAGTTTCGGCAGGACTTAGCTTCCCTAAATTCTTTCCTCTGCCATACAGATATTTCACCGGTGCTGTACCACGCACTGATGTTAAGTTTTCATACAACTATCAGAGCAGACCGGAATACACAAGAAACATTATTTCAACACAATACGGCTACACAGGAAACATTGACAACAAGTTCTTCTATCAGGCATTTCCTCTGCAGCTGAACATCGTCAGACTTCCTTATCTGAACGACAGCTTCATCAATTCATTGGTCAACGATCCTTTCCTCAGAAATGCCTATCAGGATCACTTTGACCTTGGTTCAGGTGCTACACTATATTATACTACCAATCCTGAAAGCATCCCTAAATCCACATATTTCTATTCAAGACTTCAGTTTGACATTGCAGGAAATATGCTGAGTGCCTTCAAACCTCTCATGAATATGGATGAGAATGGCGCAGGCATGATATGGAACACACCTTATTCACAGTTCGTAAGAGCCGAACTCACATTGGGAAGAACATGGATATTCGGAAGGAACAGCGGTCAATCCGTTGCCACAAGATTTCTTGCAGGTGCAGGTTATGCTTACGGAAACTCTTCAACTCTTCCTTTTGAGAAACATTTCTATGCAGGCGGATCAAACAGCCTGAGAGGTTGGCAGGCAAGAACAGTCGGACCTGGCCTGTCACCGATGGACACATCATTCGTCATCCCGAATCAGACCGGCGACATGAGACTCGAGGCAAATATCGAATACAGGTTCGATATGTTCTGGAAGGTTGCCGGAGCTGTATTCATAGATGCCGGAAATGTGTGGACCCTCAAAGATGACAATACAGAAGAAGGCAAGCTGGCCATGTTCAGATGGGACACATTTGCTGAGAGCATAGCAGCAAACTGGGGAGTCGGTCTCAGACTCGACTTCGGATTTCTGCTACTCCGCCTTGATATGGGTATGAAGGTTCATGATCCGGCCAGAGACACTAAGTGGATCAATCCTGGAGAGTGGCTCACAAAAGGAAATTATGCCCTTCATTTCGGTGTAGGCTATCCTTTCTGATAGTATTTTGGCCAAAGGCCTTCAAGACGTGCTCTAAGGGTTTCTTCCTGACGATTGTCCGCAGGTTCATAAAACTTTCTGCCGGCAAGACCTTCCGGCATGAATTCCAGATCGGCAAAATGACCAGGATAGTCATGAGCGTATTTGTATCCATCAGAATAGCCGAGCTCTGCCATCAGCTTTGTAGGAGCATTTCTAAGATATAGAGGGACTGACTCCATCTGGGTCTCCCGTGCGACAGCCATGGCTTCGTTTATTGCGTTATAAGCTGAATTACTCTTTGCCGAAGAAGCAAGGTATATTGTGCATTCCGCAAGCGGAATCCTTGCTTCAGGCATGCCTATGTTATGAACTGTCTGGAAACAGGCATTGGCAAGAAGAAGTGCGTTAGGATTTGCCAGTCCGACATCCTCTGCAGCCAGGATGCAAAGCCTTCTGGCAATGAAAAGAGGGTCTTCACCACCTTCAAGCATCCTTGCAAGATAATATACGGCAGCATTGGGATCCGAACCTCTTACGCTCTTGATGAAGGCGGAGATTATATCATAATGCATCTCGCCCCCTTTATCATATATCGCTATGTTCTCCTGCAGACAGGATGTCACATTCTTATTGTCGATAATAACCTTTCCTTTTCCGGCAAATGCACCTGTCACAATCTCCAGGATATTGAGAAGTTTGCGCGCATCACCTGCACTGAATCTGAAAAGAGCATCGGTCTCCTTGACCTCAATATCCATGTTGCGCAGAATCTCATCATCCTTCAGTGTCCTTTCCAGAAGCTGAAGAAGGTCTTCCTGTGCAAGTGACTTGAGGACAAAAACCTGGCAACGGGAAAGAAGTGGAGTTATGACTTCAAACGAAGGATTCTCAGTGGTAGCACCGATAAGGACAATGGTTCCGTCTTCGACGGCTCCTAAAAGGGCATCCTGCTGAGATTTATTGAATCTGTGTATCTCGTCAATGAAAAGGATAGGGGAGAGACCTCTGGAAAAGATGGAATTTGACCTTGCCTTATCTATTACGTCCCTTACATCCTTGACACCTGAACTTACAGCTGACAATGTGTAGAATTCACGACCAAGTGACTGTGCCACTATCCGCGAAAGGGTAGTCTTGCCTACTCCCGGAGGACCCCATAGGATAAAGGAAGAGAGGTTACCGCTCTCTATCATATTTCTCAGAATGCAGCCTTCTCCAATAAGATGACGCTGTCCCACATAGCCTTCCAGACTCTGCGGACGCATCCTCTCGGGTAACGGAGGAAGCATTCTGCTTCTTCCTATGTTGTCTTCTCTAATCATTATATATCTTTACCGAAAACCCAGCGACGTTTATGCACTTCCTTCTCAAAAGGCTCGAACATCGCATGAATCTTTGCATTTGTTTCAAGCATTGCATTGGTCTCAGCATATCTGAAACCTAATCTGTTGTATCTGGCAACCAGATCAAGGATCATGATCGAGTTGATACCCTTGTTCTGATAGTCCGGACGTACACCGATAAGAAGCAGATCCAATGTATCCGGCTTCTTCAGGAACATAGCCTTGAGAAGATGCCACCATCCGAATGGGAAGATCTCACCGTTGCATTTCTGGAGAGCCTCTGAGAGTGAAGGAATTGATATTCCGGCTGCTATCAGTTCACCTTCTGCATTCTCCACGAAGGTAAGCATCTCTGTATCGATCAGGCTGAGATATAGATCGACATACTGATCGATCTGTTTCTCTGAAAGAAGAGAGTATCCGTAAAGTACGCAATATGTTTCGTTGATGAGCTTGAACAGCTTCTGACCATAGCGTTCCTTCTTGATCTGCCTGCGGGTCTTCTTCTTGATGGTAAGACCATATCGCTCCATTACAGCCTCTGCAATTTGTTTATGACGCTCACTTACAGTCTCCGGAATGGTAATCCTATACTCCAGCCATCCGGTCTCCTTATAATATCCGTGCTTCTTCATATGCTCCGGATAATATGGATGATTATAAATGAGTGCCATTGTTCCTAGACGGTCGTAACCATCAACAAGCATTCCTTCCGGATCAAAATCAGTGAAGCCGAGAGGTCCGACAATCTGAGTCATTCCTGCCTTTCTTCCGAACTCGATGACAGCATCAAGCAAGGCTGCAGACACTTCCATGTCGTCAATAAAGTCAATCCAGCCGAAACGCACCTGTTTCACTTTCCATGCTTCATTTGCCTTATGGTTAATTATCGCTGCAACTCGTCCGACTACCTCTCCATCCTTATATGCAAGATAGAATTCAGCATCGCTGAACTCAAAAGCGGCATTCTTTTCCTTGCTGAATGTCGACAGATCATCCATAGGCATGGAAGGAACATAATACTTGTTTCCTTTATAGAGTCTGTTTGCAAATCTTGCAAACGTCTTGAAGTCCTTGACAGAAGAAACCGTCTTTATTGTAACAGACATATTTATGGTATAGGTTTAGTTTTATCATACAAATATAGATAAAATATATTAAATTCGCGTTGATAATAATGTGTAGTGATATGAATACAAAGAAAACAAAGATAATATGTACGCTTTCTGATAATAATTGTGAGGTTGATTTCATCAGGTCACTATTTGAAAACGGAATGGATGTCGTAAGACTGAATTCGGCACACGCCAGCATTGAAGGGGCACAGAAAGTGGTCGACAACGTCAGAAAGGTCTCCGACAGAATTGCAATACTGATTGATACAAAAGGGCCGGAAATAAGACTCGCAGCCATGGACAGTTCAGCAGGTTTTGTACTGAGGCAAGGGGAGAGGATTGATTTCATCAACTCTACAACGGTACTGTGCAGTCGGGAACATCTGTGTACCAACTGTGCATCATTCGTCAAGGATGTTCCCACTGGAGCCCACATTCTTATCGACGATGGATCTGCAGACCTTGTTGTAGTGGATAAAAACGATGACAGGCTTGTCTGCGAAGCACAGAACACGGCCGGCATAAAGGGGAGAAAAAGCATAAATGTGCCTGGAGTTGCGATTGAATTGCCTTCGCTTACCGACAAGGACAGAATGTTCATAGAATGGGCGATTGATGCTGATATCGAATTCGTGGCTCA
>ERZ808026.128-NODE-128-length-15121-cov-4.454068_pt1 | contig 15121 bp, 15 predicted proteins | sample MGYA00380182_ERZ808026 | MGnify/ENA primary metagenome ERZ808026 (study PRJEB31490, sample SAMN06133376) | cow dung metagenome | isolation source: H9 | host: cow | place: China: Chengdu | collected 2015-05 ... | reverse complement strand
GAAGTAAAAGGCGTTTCAAAATCATTTGATGGCGAAGAAATCATTCGTGATATTACACTGGAACTGAAGGAGGGAGAACTTGTCTCCCTCCTTGGCGTTAGCGGGGGTGGAAAGACCACCCTGTTTAATCTGATTGCAGGTTTAAGCATGCCGGATCAGGGGACAATATTTTTGGAAGGAGAGAACATTACCGGAAAACCGGGGAATGTCAGCTATATGCTTCAGAAGGATCTGCTGCTGCCTTATCGCACCATTGTGGATAACGTGGCACTGCCTCTTACCATCCGGGGGATGAAAAAATCCGAAGCAAGAGAAAAAGCTGCCGGTTATTTTGAGGAATTTGGTCTGAAAGGCGCTGAAAAAAAATATCCGACGGAAGTTTCCGGTGGAATGAAGCAAAGAGCAGCACTTCTTCGTACGTATTTGTTTTCAGAAAAGGTGGCATTGTTAGACGAGCCTTTTTCTGCACTGGATATGCTGACAAAAGCCTCCGTTCATGAATGGTATCTGGATGTGATGGAAAAAATCAAACTTTCCACATTGTTCATTACTCACGATATTGACGAAGCAATTCTTTTATCGGACAGAATTTATCTGCTGACAGGAAAACCGGGAACTCTGACAAAAGAAATTATGATCAAAGAGCCAAAACCACGAAAAAAAGGTTTTAATTTGTCCGAAAATTTTTTACAATATAAAAGAGAGATCATTTCTCACTTAGAGGGTTAAAAATCAGGAGGAATTAAAATATGGAAATGATGGAAGACGAATTTCAGGAATATGTGACCTTTCATATTACGGCAAGAGACGGATCGGACGTAGAGCTGGCAGTGGTAGATGAATTTGATTTTGAAGACAAGCACTATGTAGTAGGGGCTGTAGTAGAAGATGATACCATCAATGATGAAGCAAGATATATTTATCTGAGCGAAATTGATGAGGATGATTTTACCGTGGAGAAGATTGAATCAGAATTCGAGTACAATAGAATTGCTCAGGCATATCTCCATATGGAAGAGTAAGATGAAATTTGCCAAAAGAAAAGCGGGTGCGAAAAGCACCCGCTAAATTTGTCATTAATTATTCTGTTTCTACTACTTCAAGTACATCCATTGGACAAGCTTTTGCACAGATACCACATGCGATACATTTGGAAGCTGTTTCAGAATCTTCAGCTTTTACCATTAAACCGAATGGGCAAGCTTCTACACATTTGCCGCAGCCTGTACAGAGTTTTTTGTTAACCATGTAAACGCCTTTTGCGTTCTGTTTGATTGCGCCAGCCGGACAAGCTTCTGCACATTTACCACACTGTGGGCAAACCATAGGGCGAACAGATTTTTTTTCTACGATCTGAATGCAGGATTTGCCTGGATCAAATACTTTGTAGAATGCTTCTGAACAAGCATCTACACATGCCAGACATGCCATACAGGTGCTGCCTTTTTTCACTGTTAATTTCTTCATGATGTATACCTCTCTTCTTTTGATTGTTAAAACCCTAACATTTACTAATAAAAATATACGGTATTTTTATATCAAAAGCAAGACGTTAGAAAACGCTAACTACGAATATTTTTCAAGAGTTCTTCAATGCTTAAATCCAGTTCAGAAGCAATGCGGGCAAGATCGTCATATTCATATTTGAAGCGGTTGACACCGTAACCGGAATAATCTTTTCGTCGAATCTTACCGTAAGGAGTTTCTGCTTCTGTGATGCTTCTATCCAGGATGCTTCTGGTAACCTTTGTTTCGCGGATGCCGGCAGTGGAGGTAAATTTAAAGATTGTCTGAATTAATGTTTCTTTCAATTCTGCCTTGCAGATCACGCGGAGCAGTGTGCCCGGACGGGATTTTTTCATATTAATAGGAATTGTGAAAGCTTCCACAGCTCCGGCTTTCAGGAAATGCTCCAGTGCAAAACCGATTTGTTCCCCGGTCATGTCATCCACATTGCAGCTCAGTTCGTACATTACATCTTTGGATGAATCATTTTCCCCAAACATTGCCCGAAGGCAGTTGGCCGCCTCAAAGTCCTTTTTTCCCATTCCGTAGCCGATGGCAGATACCTTCATCACCGGCATTTCTCCAAAATCATCTGCAAAATATTTTAAAAGAGCAGCGCCGGTAGGAGTACAAAGCTCTCCTCTGATCTTGCCGCCATAGATTGGACAGCCCTGTAAAATATGGGCAGTGGCAGGTGCCGGAACCGGTAAGATACCATGAGCGCAGTGCACGTGACCGCTTCCCACATGGACAGGGGAGACAATGATTTTTTCAGGAGCAAGTCTGTCTATTAAAATACAGACTGCTGTCACATCTGCAATGGCATCCAGGTTTCCTACCTCATGAAAATGGATTTCTGTAACAGGAACTCCGTGAGCCCTGCTTTCTGCTTCTGCAATCAGATGATATACGGCCATGACATCCTGACGAATTTTTGGGTCAATGTGCATATGACTTAAAATATGTTCAATATCATGTAAGGAACTGTGGGCATGATGATGAGAATGGGTATGGTTATGGGCATGTTCTTCCTCTCCGTGTATTTTGACGGACATATGAGTTCCTACAATCCCGCATTTGGAAGTCTTTTCTGCGGAAAACTCCACATGAGGAATCCCAAGTGTGTTTAACTCATCTAAAATTTTCTCCGGATGTGGAAAAAGTTCCAAAAGAGCGGCAGTCAGCATATCTCCCGCAGCACCCATTCCGCAGTCTAAGTATAATGTCTTCATTACTATTTTGTCTCCATATGATTGATTCTGCTGGCGCTGAATCCGGCTCCGAAACCGTTGTCAATGTTGACAACAGAAACACCGCTTGCGCAGGAATTTAACATTGATAAAAGGGCGGAAATACCGCCAAAGGATGCACCATATCCTACACTGGTAGGTACTGCGATGACCGGGCAGTCTACAAGTCCGCCAACCACACTTGCGAGGGCTCCTTCCATGCCTGCTACAGCGATGACAACGCTGGCGTCCATCAATAAATCCAGATGAGACAGCAGACGGTGAACCCCTGCCACGCCCACATCATAAAGTCTGATCACTTCATTTCCAAGAACCTCTGCGGTCAGTGCAGCCTCTTCTGCCACGGGAATATCGCTGGTTCCGCCGGTTGCGATGACGATTTTTCCGATACCGTCCGGTTTTGGCAGATGACCGATGATACCGATTTTTGCCTGTGGATGGTAATTTAGTTTATGTGCCCGGGATACAACATCTGCAGCTTCTTTTGATAAACGGGTAATTAAAATGGTGTTCTCCCCATTTTTTAACATGGCATCACAGATGCCGATGATCTGCTCCGGTGTTTTTCCTTCCCCGTAAATGACTTCCGCAGCTCCCTGTCTGACTTTGCGGTGTAAGTCCACCTTAGCATACCCAATGTCTGCAAAGGGCTCTTTTTTTAATTCCAGTAAAGTCTCTTCCAGAGAAATTTCATTATTTTTATATTGTTCTAAAATCTTTTTTGTATCACTCATGAACGTACCTCTAAATCGACAGTGACTGCCGAATAATATGGTTTCAATCTTTCTAAAATTTCTTTCCTATATAACAGCAGCTTTTCCAACTGTTCTTCTCTGACTTGAAGTTTTGCATCATTCCCTGAAAGGCGAATGCGAAAATCCGTAAAGCCTAACTCTGCCAATGCTTTTTCGGACGATTCTGTTACGGTCAGTTTGTCTAAAGTAATTTCACATCCTGTTGGAATTCTGGTGGCAAGGCAGGCGTAAGCCGGTTTGTTCCAGGTGAAAAGTCCGGCTTCTTTAGAAAGTCTTCGAACTTCCTCTTTTGTGATACCACATTCCCGTAAGGGAGAGCGCACCTGAAGCTCTTCTACAGCCTTCATGCCGGGGCGGTCTGCTGAGTCGTCGGATGCATTATTTCCGTCAATAAGCACCTCATATCCATCTGCCTTTGCAGCCTCAAGGATTTTGCCCAAAATCCTTTTTTTGCAATAATAACAGCGATTCGCCGGATTATCTTTAATCTTAGTATCAGATAATACATCAAGCTCCAACACTGTCATAGCTGCCCCCAGTTCTTTTGCAAGTCTTCTGGCATCTTCTAATTCGAATCGGGGCTGAAAAGCAGATTTGACATAGTAGGCGTGAATATCACAGCCATAGTGAAGTCCTGCGTAAAGTAAATAGCCTGAGTCCACACCGCCGGAAAATGCAAGCGCCGCTTTTGGGTTTTTGGTGAAAAATTTCTGTAAATCCATCTGTAAGTCTCCATCCATGATTCTATATGAAATGTTAATGGTTTGAGAAACATAAGTCAATGGATTACTTGAGAAAAAAATATCGCATATTTTGGCAATATAGGTTATAATTTACTTACTATACACAATGAAAGGGGGTAATTAACATGAACAGATGAAAAAAAGTTGAAAATTTTCTGAAAAAAGTTAAAATTATCCCTTTTTTGGGCTTGTTAAAATTATATCAATGTGATAACCTAAGAAAGAAAGCAGATTTTATGAGTCTGTATGAGTCAGTTTTTGAAACAAAATGTTAAAAAATAATAAAAAAAGGAGAAAAACATGAGCAGTAAAATTACAGTTATTGGTGCTGGAAATGTAGGTGCTACAATTGCTTACACATTAGCAAACGATGATATCGCATCTGAAATCGTAATGATCGATATCAACAAAGACAAAGTAGAAGGTGAAGTAATGGATATTATCCAGGGTACTTCCTTCAGAGATCCGATTTCCATCGTTGCAGGTGAATATCAGGATGCAAAAGATTCAGATATCGTAATCATTACATCCGGTATTGGACGTAAGCCAGGACAGTCCAGACTTGATCTTGCACAGACAAACGTAAATATTATGAAAAGCATTGCGCCACAGATTGCAGCTGCAGCCCCAAATGCGCTTTACATTATCGTAAGCAATCCGGTTGACGTTATGACTTATGTATTTATGAAAGTTTCCGGAATTCCTGAAAATCAGATCATCGGTTCCGGTACAGTTCTGGATTCTGCAAGACTTCGTTGCGGTATTTCTGAACATTTTGATATTGCACAGAAAAACGTACATGCTTATGTATTTGGTGAACATGGAGATACATCTTTTGTACCATGGAGCTGTGCAAGCATTTCAGCAGTGCCAATCGACAAATATACAGAAGCTATGAAGGCTCTTGGAAGAGAGGTTGCTCCAATCGATAAAGAAGCGATGCTGGAATATGTTCGTAAATCAGGCGGAAAGATCATTGCAAACAAAGGTGCAACATTCTATGCAGTATCTGCATCTGTTTGCCAGTTAGTAAGCAAGCTTGTAGCAGCATCTGATTCCATGGCAACTGTATCTACAATGATGCATGGTGAATACGGCATTGATGATGTATGCTTAAGTACCTTATCTTTAGTTGGACCAAAAGGACATCAGGGAAAAGTTCATGTGGATCTGACAGAAGAAGAAGTGGAAAAATTAAAATTCAGTGCAAATGCATTAAAGGAAATCATTTCACAGATTGAAATTTAATTCAACATTTAATAAAAGAGGAGAATGGTTCATATGAAGTACAGTTATTATCCGGGATGCACCCTGAGAACAAAAGCAAAAGATCTGGACGCGTATGCGAGAGCTTCTGCAAGTGCGCTGGGATTTGAACTGGAAGAAATTGAAGAATGGCAGTGCTGCGGCGGTGTTTATCCACTGGGCACTGATGAAATCGCAAGCAAGCTTTCTTCCGTTCGTACGCTCAATGCTGCCAAAGAAAAAGGGCAGGATCTGGTAACTCTCTGTTCTGCATGTCATCACGTGATCAAACGTGTCAATGATGATATGAAGAATGTAGAAGACATTCGTACCAGAGCAAACAATTATATGCAGCTGGAAGAACCGTACGCAGGTGAAACAGAAGTGTTACACTTCCTGGAAGTACTGCGTGACAAGGTTGGTTTTGACAAGCTGAAAGAAAAAGTCGTAAATCCATTGACAGGCAAGAAAATCGGTGCATATTATGGATGCCTCCTTCTTCGTCCTGGAAAAATCCTGGCATTTGATAATCCGGAAAATCCAACCATCATTGAAGACTTTATTCGCGCCATCGGTGCAACTCCGGTTGTTTATCCATACCGCAACGAATGCTGCGGCGGATACATTTCTTTAAAAGAAAAAGACATGGCAAAGAATATGTGTGACAATATTGTAGACAGTGCTGCAGGTTTTGGTGCAGATATGCTCATCACAGCCTGTCCATTGTGTATGTACAATATCAATAAGAGCGCAGAAGGCAGACTTCCTGTTTACTACTTTACAGAACTGCTTGCAGAAGCTCTGGGAGTAAAAGAGGAGGTAGCGAAATAATGAGCAGCGCAAAAAATCAGGCTGAATTAGTAAAAGAAATCAGCGGCGTAAATCCGTTAAAATGCATGAAATGCGGAAAATGTTCTGCTTCCTGCCCATCTTTTAATGAAATGGATATCAAGCCGCACCAGTTTGTATCTTACGTACAGAATGGCGATATTGAAAGTCTGGCAAATTCAAAATCACTTTGGAAATGTCTCTCTTGCTTCGCATGTGTGGAAAGATGCCCGCGAGATGTAAAACCAGGAAAATTAATTGATGCAGCAAGACAGCTGGTTGTTCGCCAGAAAGGTCAGGATTATTTGAAAGCAGAAGAAATTCCTGAATTACTGGATCCGGAACTTCCACAGCAGCTCTTGGTAAGTGCATTTAGAAGATACAGGAGGTAAGCCGCATGCAGAGAATAGGCGTTTTCGTCTGTCATTGTGGAAGTAATATTGCCGCAACGGTAGACGTGAAAAAGGTAGTAGAGATGGCTGCTTTAGAGCCAGGCGTTGTTCATGCAGAAGACTATCAGTATATGTGTTCTGAAGCTGGACAGGCTAAGATCGCAGCAGCAATCAAAGAAAAGAACCTTACAGGAATCGTTGTATGCTCATGTTCACCACGTATGCATGAAAATACATTCAGAGGCGCTGCTGAAAGAGCAGGCTTAAACCCATACATGGTTGAAATCGCAAATATTCGTGAACATTGTTCATGGATTCATAAGGATATGGAAGAGGCTACAAAGAAAGCCGTAATCCTTGCGAGAGCAGCAATTGCAAAAGTTAATTTAAATACACCGTTAAAACCGGGCGAAAGCCGCGTTACAAAACGTGCGCTGGTAATCGGTGGCGGTATTGCAGGTATTCAGACTGCAATTGATATTGCTGATGCCGGATACGAAGTAGACATCGTAGAAAAAACACCAAGTATTGGTGGAAGAATGTCACAGTTAGACAAGACATTCCCAACTCTGGACTGTTCTGCATGTATCCTCACACCAAAAATGGTTGAGGCAGCAGCACATGAAAAGATTACAATTTATACATATAGTGAAGTAGAAAAAGTATCAGGCTTCGTAGGTGACTTCACAGTAGACATCAGAAAGAAAGCAAGATTTGTAGATGAAACAAAATGTACAGGATGCGGCGTTTGTCAGGAAAAATGTCCATCTAAAAAATCCTTAAGCGAATTTAACCGCGGATTAAACACAAGAAGTGCCATCTACACACCATTTGCTCAGGCAATTCCAAACGTACCGGTAATCGATACAGCAGCCTGCATCAAGATGAAAACAGGTAAATGCGGTATCTGTGAAAAAGTATGTCAGGCAGGTGCCATCGACTATACACAGAAGGATGAAATCCTTACACAGAAATACGGTGCGATCGTAGTTGCAACAGGTTTTGATACAATCAAGCTTGATAACTATGATGAATATGCTTACAACCAGAGCAAGGACGTTATCACATCTCTGGAATTAGAACGAGTAATGAATGCTGCCGGTCCTACAAAGGGTCACTTAGAAAGACTTTCCGATGGAAAGCATCCAAAGGAAATGGTATTCATCCAGTGTGTTGGCAGCCGTTGTGCTGATGGCAGAGGAAAGAGCTACTGTTCTAAGATCTGCTGTATGTACACTGCAAAACATGCAATGCTCATTCGTGACAAATACCCGGATGTGAATGTAACAGTATTCTACATTGATGTTCGTACACCAGGTAAGAACTTCGACGAATTCTACAGAAGAGCAGTAGAAGATTACGGTGTAAATTACATCAAAGGTCAGGTTGGAAAGGTTATTCCACAGCCGGACGGAAAGCTGTTAGTTCAGGGTGTTGATTTATTAGATAACAAACAGATCTTAAAAGAAGCTGACATGGTAGTTCTTGCAACTGCGATCGAACCAAATCCGGATGTAAGAAAGATTGCTACAATGCTCACAGCAAGTATTGACACAAATAACTTCTTAACAGAGTCTCATGCAAAACTTCGTCCGGTAGAATCTCCAACAGCTGGTGTATTCTTATCAGGTGTATGTCAGGGACCAAAGGATATTCCTGAAACAGTTGCGCAGGCAGGTGCAGCCGCTGTAAAAGCCATCGGATTACTGGCAAAAGACAAGCTGCTCACAAACCCATGTACTGCAAAAGCAGATGAACTGATGTGTAACGGATGTTCTACATGTGCAAATGTCTGCCCATACGGAGCAATCAGTTATGAAAACAAAGAAGTCAACGACCACGGTATCCGTGAAACACGTCGTATCGCTGTTGTAAACAGTGCATTATGTCAGGGTTGTGGTGCTTGTACCGTTGCCTGTCCATCAGGTTCTATGGACTTACAGGGCTTCTCTAACAGACAGATTATAGCGGAGGTGGATGCAATATGCCGTTAGGAACAAACGAAGAATTCAAACCTAAAATTGTAGCGTTCTGCTGTAACTGGTGCAGCTACGCAGGTGCTGACCTTGCAGGAAGCAGCCGTCTGGCATATCCTGCAGACGTAAAAATTATCCGTGTTCCATGCTCTTGCCGTGTAAACCCGATGTTTATCTTAAGAGCATTTGAAAAAGGTGCAGATGGTGTCATCCTTTGCGGATGTCATCCGGGAGACTGCCACTACAGCACAGGTAACTATTATGCGAGAAGACGTATGACACTTCTGTTCTCTATGCTGGATTACATGGGCGTAGAAAACGGACGTACCCGTGTAGAATGGGTATCCGCAGCAGAAGGTGTGAAATTCTCCACAACAATGAATGAATTCGTAGAAAAAATTCATTCCCTTGGTAAGAACGTAAGATTGGGGGATTTAAGATGCAAGAATTAATCAATCGTGCAAAAGAGCTTCTGGAAAACGGAACAGTGGCACGTGTTCTTGGCTGGAAAGCAGGCGATCTTCCATATAATCCGGAACCGGCTTACTTTAACAGTGCAGAAGAATTAAAAGATTTCGTATACAATGGTTTTTGCGGTGCGAACCTGAGCAAATACATGATCGAAGCTTCTAAATTAGAAGGAAAGACACTTGTTTGCTTAAAACCATGTGATACATACAGCTTTAACCAGTTGATCAAAGAACACCGCGTTGACAGAGAAAAAGCTTACATCGTTGGTGTTGGATGTAAAGGTAAACTGGATATTGAAAAAGCGAAAAAAGCAGGAATCAAAGGTATTGAAAGCGTATCCGGTGCAGAAATGACAGATGCTTGTGATACATTAACATTCCAGACACTTTACGGTGAAAAAACACTTCCTTATGCAGAAGTGATGTTGGAAAGATGTCACGTATGTAAAGGAAAAGAACATATGGTATTCGACGAAGTTATCGGAGAATCCAGAGATACAAAGGATGCAGAACGCTTTGCAGAAGTTGAAAAGATCGAAGCAATGAGTCCGGAAGAAAAATTTGCATTTTTCCAGAAGGAACTGAGCAAATGTATCCGTTGTAATGCATGCCGTAACGTATGTCCTGCATGCAGCTGTCGTAAATGTGTATTCGACAGCACAAAATTTGACAGTGCGCAGAAAGCAAATGTGGATTCCTTTGAAGAAAAGATGTTCCATGTGATCCGTGCATTCCACGTAGCAGGAAGATGTACAGACTGTGGCGAATGCAGCAGAGTATGTCCACAGGGTATTCCGCTTCACCTGTTCAACCGTAAATTCATCAAAGATATCAATGAATTATATGGTGAATTCCAGGCGGGTGCAGATACTGAAAGCAGAGGACCACTGACAAACTTCACATTTGATGATGCAGAACCAAGCATCGTAGCAGAAAGGGGATAATGTATGTTTAAGATCGCAAAAGAAAATCTTCCGGCATTATTCCAGAAAATTGCCGCAGAACAGGAACTGATCCTTCCGGTAGCAAAAGCCGGACAGGCAAACTTCGCGTTATGGACTGAAGGCGCTGAGGTAGATTTAGACACATTAAAAACTGTGAAATCTCCAAAAGATGCATTCTTTCCACAGAGCGAAAATTTATACACATGTAAGACAGAAGGCAAAAACATTAAAGTTGAGCCGGAAGCTTTAAAAAACCAGAACTTTGTTGTATTTGGCATGAAAGCCTGCGACATCAAAGGTGTGGAAGTACTTGACAAGGTATTCTTAGCAGATCCTGTAGATACTTTCTACGCTGCAAGACGTGCCCACGGAACCATCGTTGCACTTGCCTGCCATGAACCGGAAGAAACATGCTTCTGTAAGGTATTTGGTGTAGACTGTGCAGAACCTGTAGCAGACGTAGCTGCATGGATGGTAGAAGGTGAATTATACTGGAAAGCTTTAACTGAAAAAGGTGAAGCTCTTACAGCAGCAGTAAAAGACCTTCTCACAGATGCTGACGAAGCAAAAGTAGAGGCTGAAAAAGCAGCAATCCGTGCAATCGTTGAAAAATTACCATATTCCAATCTTTCCTTAGAAGGATGGAACGGCGACGTTCTTATGGAAAAATTCGATTCTCCGATTTGGGAAGAATTATACAAACCATGCCTGGCTTGTGGAACATGTACTTTCGTGTGCCCAACATGTCAGTGCTACGATATTAAAGACTATGATACAGGACATGGCGTACAGCGTTACCGTTGCTGGGATTCCTGTATGTACTCTGACTTTACAATGATGGCTCACGGAAATAACCGTACAAGCCAGATGCAGAGATTCCGTCAGAGATTCATGCACAAACTGGTATATTTCCCTGCAAACAACGATGGAATGTATTCCTGCGTTGGATGCGGACGTTGTGTGGAAAAATGTCCTTCCGCATTAAATATCGTTAAAGTTATCAAAGCTTTTCAGAATCAGGGAGGTGAAAACTAATGTGCGAATGTCATTGTCATGATAATTATACTTTGGATACATTAATTCCAAAGGTAGGTGTGATCACTGATATCCGTCAGGAAACACCGGACGTAAAAACTTTCCGTGTAAATGCTCCGGAAGGCGGAAAATTATTTGAACATATGCCGGGTCAGTGTGCAATGCTTTGTGCTCCTGGTGTCAGTGAAGCGATGTTCTCCATTACATCTTCACCAACAAATAAAGAATATCAGGAATTCAGTATTAAAAAATGTGGTGAACTGACAGATTACCTTCACAGCTTAGAAGTAGGCTCTGAAATCACAGTTCGCGGACCATACGGAAACTATTTCCCAGTGGAAACAGAATTAAAAGGCAAGAACCTTCTTTTCATTGCCGGTGGTATCGGTCTTGCACCACTTCGTTCGGTAATCAATTATGTAATTGATAACCGTGAAAATTACGGAACAGTAGATATTGTTTACGGTTCCCGTTCCGCAGACGATCTGGTTCAGTTAAAAGAAATCCAGGAAGTTTGGATGAAAACAGAAGGCATCAACGTACACCTGACCATCGACCGTCCACAGGAAGGATGGGACGGACATGTAGGATTCGTACCAGCCTATGTAAAAGAATTAAATCTTGATACAAATAAAGTTGCTTTAATCTGTGGACCGCCAATTATGATCAAATTCGTATTAGCTGGTCTGAAAGAATTAGGCTTTACAGATGAGCAGGTTTATACAACCTTTGAACTTCGTATGAAGTGTGGTATTGGTAAATGCGGACGTTGTAACATCGGATCTAAATACGTTTGTAAAGATGGTCCTGTATTCCGTTACGATGAAATCGGCGAATTACCACCTGAATACTAGGATTACAAGAGAAAGGAATGATCAGAAATGGCAGATATGGTTAACGTATATTTATACGGTAAAAAATATGAAGTTCCAGCTAATTTAACAATTATGGAAGCTTTCGAATATGCCGGATACCAGTTAGTTCGTGGATGCGGATGCAGAAACGGTTTCTGTGGCGCTTGTGCAACAATCTACAGAATCAAAGGAAAAAATGAATTAGTTGGTTGTTTAGCATGCTCAACAAAAGTGGAAGATAACATGTGTGTAGCAACATTACCATTCTTCCCGTTAGAAAAGAAAGTTTATGATATTACTGAAATCAAACCTACTTCACAGGTGATGATGCAGTTATATCCTGAAATTTATGCATGTATCGGATGTAACGCATGTACAAAAGCATGTACTCAGGACTTAAGCGTTATGCAGTACATCGCACACGCTCAGAGAGGCGAATTTGAAAAATGTGCAGAACTTTCCTTCGACTGCGTAATGTGCGGCGTTTGTTCATCCCGCTGTCCGGCTGGAATTTCTCATCCACAGGTAGCACTTCTTGCAAGACGTCTGACAGGTAAATACTTAAAACCTGAAGCAGAACACTTAAAAGCAAGAGTGGAAGAAATTGAAAGAGGCGACTGCAAAGCAATGATGGAAGCAATCATGCAGAAACCAATCGAAGAATTAAAAGAACTTTACAATACAAGAGAAATCGAGAAATAAGGAGGAGAGAACTATGAGTTTACCATATACAGCCGAGATGATGGAATCCATTAAAAAGGTTGAAGCAGGTAGAGCTGCACGTATCGGTTTCGAACCAAGACGTATGACAGCAGATGAGAAGACAGCGCTTCTCCAGGCTTTCCATCCAGATTACAATCTCGATAGTTTTGATGAAATTAAAGTTGGTCCTAATGCAGGACAGAAAGCTCCAAAGGAATTAGTAGAAATCCTTCAGGGCGAAAGCAGAATCAAAGGAATGGATCTTGATCTTACAAATCCGGACTATGATGTTGATGTTTTAGTTATCGGCGGCGGCGGTGCAGGTTCATCTGCAGCAATCGAAGCACACGAAGCAGGCGCTAACGTAATGATCGTTACAAAACTTCGTATCGGTGATGCAAACACAATGATGGCAGAAGGTGGTATCCAGGCTGCTGACAAAGAAAACGATTCACCAGCACAGCATTACTTAGACGTAATGGGTGGAGGTCATTTCGCAAACGTTCCTGAACTGGTTGAAAAACTTGTTTGTGACGGACCGATCGCTATCAACTGGCTTGATAAATTAGGTGTATTATTTGATAAAGATGAAGACGGAAGAATGGTTACTACACACGGTGGTGGTACATCCCGTAAGAGAATGCATGCAGCTGCTGACTATTCAGGCGCTGAAATCATGAGAACACTTCGTGATGAAGTGATCAACCGTCAGATTCCTGTTGTAGATTTCACAGCAGCAATCGAAATCATCAAAGATACAGATGGTAAGGCAGCAGGTGCTGTTCTTATGAACATGGAAACAAACGAAATCCTGATCGCAAGAGCAAAAACTGTAATCATCGCAACAGGTGGTGCAGGACGTATGCATTATCAGGGATTCCCTACATCCAACCACTATGGCGCAACAGCTGACGGTCTTGTATTAGCATACCGTGCAGGTGCTCCATTATTATACCAGGATACTTTACAGTATCATCCGACAGGGGTTGCTTTCCCATCTCAGATCTACGGTGCTCTCGTAACTGAAAAAGTTCGTTCTATGGGCGCAATGTTTGTAAATGCTGAAGGTGAAGTATTCATGCATCCATTGGAAACTCGTGACGTTGCAGCTTCCGGAATCATCAGAGAATGTAAAGAAAGAGGCAAAGGCGTTCATACACCAGTTGCAGATGGTATCTGGTTAGACACTCCAATGATCGATATGATCCACGGCGAAGGAACACTGGAAAAGAGACTTCCGGGTATGCTTCGTATGTACTTAAGATGCGGTATCGATATGAGAAAAGTACCGATCGTAATCTACCCAACACTTCATTACCAGAATGGTGGTATTAAGATTGGTGTAAATGGTATGTCTGAAGTCGAAAACCTTTATGTGGCAGGTGAAGCTGTTGGTGGTATTCACGGAAGAAACCGTCTGATGGGTAACTCCTTATTAGATATCATTGTATTTGGACGTAATGCCGGACAGCAGGCAGGCGCAAAATGCAAAGAAGTTGAATTAAAAGAATTAACACTTTCTCACGTGGATGATTTCTCTAAGATGCTTGCAGACGCAGGTATCGAACCTTCAGTCGTATCTCCAAAATTATTACCGGACTACAGACCAGAAGGCGTAACTAGATTGATCTAATTGTGACTCGAAAGGAGCTGTTGTGTTTTGCGCGACAGCCCTTTCGTCTGTAATTTTAGGAGGATGAAAAAATGAATATTCTTACATGGTTTATGGAGAATGTATGGGCGAATAACCTCATGTTGATTTTTACAATTCTTGTACTTGGTTATGCCTTGGGGAGAATAAAAGTCTGCGGTCTCGATTTAGGGACCGCAGGGGTTCTTTTAGTAGCATTGGTATTTGGACACTTTGGGGTAGTGATTCCAGATGTAGTTGGTGATTTAGGACTTATCTGCTTTGTAACCGCGGTTGGTTATATTGCAGGACCTAAGTTTTTCCGTAACTTTAAAGCAAATGCAAAGTCATATGTATTGTTAGGATTGTTGGTAATTATCACAGGAGCACTTACATGTGTTGCCGTTATTACTATCTTTGATGTACCAACTGATATCAGTGTAGGTATGATGACAGGTGCTCTTACAAGTACACCGGGTCTTGCAGCAGCCATCGAAGCAACTACAGACGTAGCATCTGTTGGATACGGAATTGCTTATCCATTTGGTGTTATCGGTGTTGTACTCTTTGTACAGTTAATGCCTCGTATCTTAAAAACAGATATGGCAGCAGAACGTGCAATGTTTTCTGCAGTTGCAGAAGTAAAAGTTAAAGAAAGCAAGAAAAAACTCATCGACATTGACGATATGGGATTCTTTGCTTTTGCATTAGCAATCATTTTAGGTATTATTTTAGCGAAGATCGTAATTCCGCTTCCAGGCGGCGGAGAATTCTCCCTTGGTACATCAGGC
>ERZ808026.127-NODE-127-length-15196-cov-4.896819_pt1 | contig 15196 bp, 8 predicted proteins | sample MGYA00380182_ERZ808026 | MGnify/ENA primary metagenome ERZ808026 (study PRJEB31490, sample SAMN06133376) | cow dung metagenome | isolation source: H9 | host: cow | place: China: Chengdu | collected 2015-05 ... | reverse complement strand
CAATAATTCATTTAAATTTTTATACAGCCAAAAAATATATTCATTTTTTACAAAAATAGAATGTGTTGAATAAACATCATCTTCACTTCCATAATATTTAGAATCAATTATTAAATATCTTCAATCCTTTTAAACTGACATTTTGTACGTTCGCCTCTATCTGTCATCTTAATATTCTCCAAGTCTAATGATTAGACTCAATATCATAATCTTCTCTTTTTAACTTCTCATCTTTTTCTCGTTTTTCAAATTCAGTTCTTGTCTTTTTTTTCTCCTCAAGCGCCCCAGTGCGGGCGTCCACATAACAATGAGTTAAACCTCAAACCTGCTTGACCGGTTTGTCGGCTTGGAACTTCTTGTTATGCTATTTGCTTACAACTTGGGATTTTATCTAAATCAGTTCCAATTTTTTCTTGAATTTCCCTTAAGTCAAGTTCATTCTGCATATTAAGCCAGAATTTTGAACTTGTTCCGAAATACTTTGAAAGGCGTAAAGCCATTTCAACGGAGATTTTTCTTTTATTGTGAACTAAGTCCAGAATAGAACTTGTTGATACCCCCAAATCTTTTGCAAGACGATAAGGTGTTATTTCAAGAGGTTCTAAAAATTCTTCCATAAGAATATCGCCAATTTTTGGCAGTTCAAATTTTTCATCCATAAAGTAGTCTCCTTAGTGGTAGTCCACTATCTGAACTTCATAAGCTTCATTGTTCTGAAACTTAAACTGTATTCTCCATTGATTATTTATTCTAATCGAACAATAATCTTTTAATTCCCCAAGAAGATGCTCAAATTTATTTCCTGGAGGAATCCGTAAATCATCTTCACATTCCGCAGAATTTATAATGAGCAGTTTTGAAAAAGCTCTTTTATGAATTTCAGGCGGAAGCTTCGGTGATTTTTTACCATTCCAAATCTTTTCAGTTTCGGAATCTCCGAATGTTTTTATCATGATTATAGTATATGTTGTACAGATATATCTGTCAAGGAGATATATCTGTTTATTTACCGTTTTTTTATTTCCCAACACAAAATCTGCTGAAAATGCTGCCAAGAACATCATCGGCTGTAACTTCGCCGGTAATTTCACCAAGGGAATTAAGGGCATCTTCTAAATCCTGAACAACTGCATCAAGCGCATAATCTTCATCTGCTGCAATCAGCGAGTGCTGAACACATTCCAAAGCTTCTTCTACCGCAGCTTTCTGGCGGGCAGAACCAATACCTGTCTGAGGGCGTTCGCCTCCACCAGCTACGTTCGCAACCAGCAGCTCTTTTACCGCAGCATACAATTCTGCAAAGCCGCTGCCTTTTTTTGCACTGATTTTGATTTGCCTTTTTACGCAGCTTTCACGCTCCGCAAATTCCGCCGGCAACTCAGGTGTCTTTTCTGCCAAATCACATTTATTCCACACAAAAACAACAGGCTTTCTGCAATTTTTCAGGAACTCTACATCATCTGCATCAAGTTCGTAGCGACTGTCAGCAAGATAAAGCACAACATCAGCTTCTTCGCTCAACGAATGAGTCAATTCTACTCCATGGGCTTCAATTACATCATCTGTTTCACGAATTCCCGCTGTATCAAAAAGCCGCACTGGAATTCCGTTAAAATCTACAAAGCTTTCAATCCAGTCCCGGGTTGTTCCTTCAATATCACTTACAATTGCCCGTTCTTCCTTTAAAATTCCGTTGAACAAGCTTGATTTGCCGGCATTTGTGCGACCGCAAAGAACAATTCGGGCGCCGTCCTGATAAAGCTTTTCGCCCTGCCAGGAATCTCTAAGCTGAGTAAGCCGCTCAATTGCCTGGTTTAAATCAGCATGGTCAAAAGAATCCGCAATAGTTTCTTCGTCTTCTGGATATTCAATTTCAACTTCAATAGAGGCGAGTGTATCTGTTATAAGCTTTTTGATACTGTCGATTTCTTCAAAAAGATTTCCCGCAAGCCGGCCAGCCGCACGGTTTCGTCCTTCAGATGTATGACTGTCGATGATTTCCTGAACGGCTTCTGCCTTTGTCAGGTCAGCTTTACCATTGATGAATGCCCGGAATGTAAATTCTCCCCGCTCTGCCTGCCGGAATCCGCTTTTCAAAAGCAGATTATGAATTGCAAGAACAACGCCTGGTCCGCCATGACAACTGATTTCAATCATGTCTTCGCCAGTAAAACTTTTTGGTGCCTTGTAAACGCTGACCATTACTTCATCAATTTTTGTTTCGCCGTTTATAATCCATCCGTAAACAAGTGTATTTCCTGATGCAGCCATCAAAGCCTTTGGCCGTGTAAATACTTTAGAAGCAAGCTCTATACAATTTTTTCCTGAACAGCGAACAATTCCCAAAGCTGCAGGCGCAAGGGCAGTGGCGATGGCACAAATTGGTTCTTCCGGCGCATATTTTGGATTAGACATTTTGACCTTTCCCTCCCTGATTATCTTAAATCAATCAAATTCATCTGAAGGAACGGCGTATACACAGTTTCTGAAGAATCCCAGTAAACTTCTGTTCCATACTCACCGTAACGGTAAACCTTTTCCATCCATGACAAGCCTTCATCAACATGTTCTGGCTGCTTTGTTATTCCAAAGGCAGGTTTTTTATATTTCAAATCTGCTTCCGGGCAGGTTCCAATAAACGGTTCGTCTGGACCAATATCCTTTGGAAGCATTTCGTAATTTCCAGCATTGTTCCAGTGCATATAACCGCTGTCCACAGAATCACGCACGCCAAAAATTTCTTTGCGCACATAATCCTTATTGTAATACTGACGGTCATAACTTACGTTCAATTTAAAAGTCTGAACCCAAGGGCGAACTACAACTTTATTTCGCGCAAGAACAGTGTTTCTGTAAGTTCCGTAAAAATAAATGCGGTAAGTTCGGTCTTCAACAGGTTCGTAATTCATAAATCCATGTTCAAAATGACTTGGATAGAACATTGGTCCAATAACATCAACATAGTTGCTCATCATTTCAACATCCTGACCTGTGCGAGTTCCGCTTCTGTACCAGCCGTTTGCTCCGTAAATATCAATTCCGATTGGTGCCTTGATATTTTCACGGGCATAGCTTAAGAATGAAACAAGAGCGGACTCTTTATCCATTCCTTCGCTTTTCCAGCGGTAAGAAGACTGTCGTAAATTGTAGCCGTCTGTTGGAAAACGAATATAATCAAACTGAATTTCATCAAATCCGCGGGAAATAAGCTCCTTTGCAATGGCAACGTTATATTCCCAGACTTCAGGGCAATATGGATCAACCCAGTTTTCATCGTAATAAATAGTCTGTTTGCCAGTTACTTCGCCAGTTTCTTCATCAACAATGTCTTCGTATTCTTTAATACCAAGCCACGGAGATTTTGTGCTGTAATTCCACACTGCATATTTTGAACCGCCGTAGTTATAAAGATTTCTGTCCTTAAAAACAACGATTCTGGCAATAAGATAAATATTGTCCTTTTTAAATTCACTTACAAAATGATCCAAATCAATTGCATACTGAGTGATTTTTGCTTTTTTAGTTACAAGAGGATCCTTTGAATCGTAACGCAAAAGTCCGTAATCATCCTTCATATCAATTACAAGACTGTTCAGATTGTTGTCTTTAATAAGTTTGTGAAATTTGTCGATTCCTTCCTGATTTCTGCACTGATATGCAGAAGCGTAAAGTGATTTCTGTCCGAGAGCATTATTTCCATATTCAGAATTTACTGTTCCTGGATACAAAAGCCACAATTCATTAAGGCAGACTCCCTGTTTCATTCCAGACTTATTGTAAGGAACCCAGGCAGCATTGATATTTCCAGGGGCAGCAGAAAGATTTTTTCGCCATTCAGGCAAAAGTTCAGGTTCAATAAGTGATTCAAAATTTTCACCATCTGCCATATTTATTGTTTCATTTTTTGTAAACAGAATTTTTCCGTCAACGATTGTAAGACCGTCTATTGTTTCTGCAGGTTCTTCGCCTTTGTAAATCTGAACAGCTTCCCTGTTTGGCCAGTCAAACCGATAAACACGAGGAATAAAAGTATTTGAAAGATAAATTTCCACGTAATTTGAACCGTCTTCTGATTTTTTCAAAACAGGCAGAATATCAGCAATTTCATCTGGGCTGGACATAGAAGGCAACATTTCAAAACCTTTTGCCACATCAAACCAGGCAGGTTTATTTGCGTCCACTTTGATATAACTAAGTCCAAATATTGGATGGCTCATAAAAACAACAAGTTCCGTTCCAGTTGTTCCATCTTCAAAAGTTACTGGCATAGAACCAATCCCACACGCCTTAACTCCTGGGGTTGCGCCGCTCATGGAGCCAAGAGACTTCCAGTTTCGTCCGCCATCACGACTAAAATATACTGCATCTTTTGTAGCTGTTACCAATTGTTGTGGATTTAACGGATTTGCACAAATATCTTTTAGATTCGCAACCTGTTTTTCAAAAGTCGTTTCTTTACCGTCGTAGCGTTTTAATGTAAGCACCGGTAAACCTTCGTTGCGCAATTCAAAAGTTTCAAGGTCAGAACTAAAAAGAATTCCTTTGCTTGTTCTAAAATACCAGTTTTCAAGAATTTTGCCGTCTTCTCCAACAACTTCTGTTCTTAAAATCTGGTCTACAGAACCTTCTGTCCACAAGGAAATTGCAGACCGACCTGTATTTATTTTAAAAAGTCCCTTAGAAGAAGCTACAAGAAAATTCTTTGTTTCTCCAGGGCGTTCAATAACTTCTGTTTGCAAAGTTTCTTTTTTTTCAGGTAATTTATAGAGAGGTTTTACTTTCTTTGCATGAATAGTAGAAGCTGCAGCCGCAAGCAATAAACAAACTAAAATCTTTTTCATACTTCGTTTATCGGCATCTGAAAAAGAATGTTAAGAATAAATTGAAAAACAAAAAAACTGCCAAAACCGCTAGCTGGCAGTTCTGGCAGTCTCTTTCTACCTTCTCGCATTTTCACAATTTATAATTTTTTTGCAAAATCAATTTTGTAATTAATTTGCAAAAAAATCGAAATATAATCTAAATTATATCCTTCAATGCGTTGATTACATCCATATTGTAAATGTTTGAACTCTGTTCAAGCTTTTCAATAGCGGAATCTTTATCCATACCACCACGGAATGAACGTTTGCTGGAAAGCGCATTGTAGCTGTCTGCTACGCGGATAATTTTTGCAATTTTTGGAATATCATTGCCCTTGTACCCAAGATATCCGCTTCCATCTTCGTTTTCATGGTGGAATTTTGCAGCGTTATAGAACACATCCCAATATTTTTTTGGAACAAACTGAAGCTGACTTTCTGCCAAATCAATATGACGAGCAAGATCTTTTCGCTGTTCATCTGTAAGCTGTTCTGCTGTAAGCATTTCTGGATCAAATGTAAGGAATCCTGCATCATAAACCATAGACGCACAGAAATAAACCATTGCTTCGTGCTGACGAACACCAAGACGAGTTGCAAGCTTGAATACAAGTTCAGAAACGTTTTTAGAATTATTTTTGCGGCCAGTTGCATGGTCAATTTTTGAGCCAAGCTCTTCGCATTTTACTGCAAGTTCCCGCAATGCTTCTTTTTCTTCTTCTGAATCTTCTGGTTCTGGCAAAGCCTCCTGACTCCATGTTGAACTGCCGGCAAGTTTAAGCCCATCATCGCTATAAAGACTTGCAATTCCGCCAATCATCAACTGATTTGTCTGACTCTGATTCTGGGCAAGCAACTTAAATGCTTCTGCATACTGCTGCTGCTGCATTTTATTCTGTTTTACGCTTACGTGCATAATCAAAAGAATCAAACCTACAATAAGAAGAATCACAACAACTATAATTACAACTACAACAAAAATCATTGTAATGCTTTTCTGAGTCTTTTTTGAATCTTCCCGCATAAGCTGAGTTGTTTCTTTCTGCTGCTCCAGACTCTGCTGCATCATCTGTTTAGTCTGTTCACTTTGATCAAGCATTTTATTTCCAAGTTCAGAAATTGCATCATTTGTAGATGCCGTTGAACTTTTTATGCTATCAATAAAATCCTTCTGCTGCTTTTTATCAGCGGCTTTTTCTGTTGCAACTACATCTGCAGCAATCTGACGTAAAAGTTTTGTAAGTTCTGTATTATTTACATCAGGAAATTTTTCTTCCAGATTTGTCTTTACATCAATGTAAGCATTTTCATTGTATTTACGCTGAATTTCTTTCAATCTCTGAAGATAAATACTTCTTGAAATTACAAGAACATTAGCAGGGATAACACCACCATTTGTAGTACAGAAGCTCAAAGTTGCATTTATATTTTTGTAAGCTGCTTCGATATTTCCTTCATCAAATTCTGCATTTGCCTTTTCAAGATAACGCTGAATCAGAGCATCCTGACTTGTCTGAGCATAAGCAATAGAAGAAATCACTACAAGACCTAAAAATACTGAAATTAGTTTTTTAATTTTATTTAACAACATTTTCAACTCCAATCGCTAAAATTAAACCAGTTCTATTTTCAACACCAGAACTTCTTAAGAACAGTGTATCTTTCGCACCTAAATTAAATGATACTTTGAATTTTTCCATTTCCGCAATTGGAATTGCAAAATTCAAAGCAGAATTCATTGCAAAATTCAAACCTGAATAAGCAAAATGACCGAACAAATAGTCAGCATTCATGTTCATGGTAATCTTTCCAAGATTTACATGAGCTAATCCTACACCAACAATCGGTGAAACAACAGTCTGCTGCAAATTTGTTTCATCTCCGGAATTAAATCTCATTACTCCAGAAACACCAGTACGAACCTGGAAGTATTTTCCCAATCCCAACTTAGGAATTACTTCAAACGTTCCCAGCATTGTACTGTCATCACCAGAAAATGGCAGGAATATTACCTGACCACCTGCATCAATTCCGAAAACCATTTTATCAAATGTATGTTCATAAACAAAATCAGCAGAAATACCGTATCGGAATGAATTAAATCCATGACCAGCATCAACTATCAAATTTCCATCAAAAATTCCAAAAGTTGTTTTCCACCAGTTAGCAGAAAATTTTTCTTCCTTGTTTTTTACGTAAACAACATCCCCTGCTGGTGTTTCAACAACATTATATTTCTTTTCAAGTACAACCTTTTGACGTTCCTTTTCTTCATTAAACCTTGCCAGCTGAGCCTGACGCTGCTCTTCTACTAGTCTTTCCTGTTCCTTCTGCTTTTCCAATGCAGCAGAAATAGTAGAATACAATTCAACAGCTTCAACATTATCAAGATTATTATCAATGACGATTAAATCTGCTTTCATAGCAAAATCATAATCCTGATCAATAATTAATCGGCGGATTTTCTTCATTGTATAATTCTCAACAAGATAATAATTTTTATCTGTATTACTTTCACTTAAAACACTGTTAAGCTCAGAATCAGACTTATTGATAAATGCTATATCAACCTTTCTGTATATAACAGTTACGTAAGCGTCTATGGCAAATATTGGAATAAAACTTGCCAAACAGAGCAAAAAAACTGCAATAACAGCTGTAATCTTTTTATTTATTCTCATTAAGCCCCGCCTTAGAATATGCTAACCCTGATACCTTCTGAAAACTGAGGAACAAACTTATCAATATCCACATTACCACCTGTTACATCTGATGGAATGAACCAAACCGAAACTTCACTGTATGCACTGAAAGAACTGAACATTTTCATTTTTGAAAATGTTACCTTAGGGAATTCAATCTGCGCAAGCAAAGCAGAAAGAATCTGTCCTTCTTCAGAACCTGATTCATTAAAGTAACTGAACTGAGCACCAACTGCAGCAGAAGCGCTTAACCATTCCCAGTCATGTCCTAAGAAATAACTGAATGGAATCTGAGCGACATTTGCAAGGATTTTAACGCCCATTACACTATCACCACCATAACGCATATCAGTTTTAGAGAACATATCTCTCTGAGCCTGAGTAAACTGTCCCCACTGGAACTGAATTTTTACTGCATCATCAAAGAATGTAAGACCAACACCAATATCAAACAATGTTGCACCCCAGAAATGCCAGTCAAGATACAATCCCTGAATGAACGATGGAACCTCATAAGAAGATTTATCACCTTTCCTTAATGAAAGCTTAACATTCTTAAGTCCAATGTCATCACTTGTAAGTCCGCTAAATTCAAGCTCCTGATTATAACGTCCACCCTGGCTAGGACTGATAAGACGAATCTTTGGAGATGTATTATCAATCTGAATGATGGTTCGTTCAATAGCAGTTTCTCCATTCTTCATTGTAGCACGAACCAGCATAAAATGGTAACCTTCTGCAAGATCTTCGTTTTCTACGCGGTACATCCATTTTTCACCCTTTGAAACAAGAGTAAATGTCTTTCCGTTATCAAAGCTAAGTTCAATCTTTTCAACTTTTTTTGCTTCAATAAGTATTTTCTTTTCAAGAATTTCTGCTTTATGTTCTTTAGAAACGTTCTTTACCTTCATCTTGGCAATTTCAGTTTCATCACCATCAAGTGAATATCCAGCAGAACCTCTAATATAAGGACGCTCTATTGCAAAATCACCATAATTAAAATTATCAATCTTAACCCATGGACCAGAACTACTGTATTCAACGGTCTGATTTCTTGAACTGATTACTTTTCCGCCTTCAACTCTTGCATCTACACGGTAAGTGTGAACACCAGGTTCAATTTTATCTGCTGTAATATTGAATACAAAGTAATCACTTTCAGTTAGCTTTGTATCTTCTACAAATTTATCGTCAATGTACAAACTAAGACTTTCAATCTTCTTGTCTGCTTCAGCATTACCGTAAATATTGAATTCACCCTGTTTGTGTTCACCATTCAAAGGATAAAGAAGATTTACAGTTGCAAGAGGCTTGTTTTTGTTCAGCATGATATTGCGGCTTATATGAGTTGCATTTTCCGCTTTATCAAGGGCTGTCAATTCAATGTTGTAAGAACCATTTTCAAGAGAAGATATATCAATATCCTGCGCAATAATTCGTTCCAGTTTAAAATCAATTCTCTGCATATTTTTTGGAACTACTTTTCCATCAAGACTGCAAATAGATACAAAGAGTTCCGTAATGTTTACGTTATCAAAAGCATAACCACTAAAGAACAATGGACCTGCAGTTGAAGAATAATCCAATGGATAATCAAGAACCATTTCTGGAGACGCATTATCAATGTTTATCAAGCTAGAATACAATCCCTGAATACCATATTTGTCAAAAACCTTAAAGAAGATAACATTTGTGCCATTTGGAATTGCTCTTGAATCAAAAGTATATGACCAGGAATCTGTTCCAATTACGTTGTTATAACTATTACCGTTATCAAGAGAAATAAGAACTTTTTCTATTCCGTTTTTGTCCGAAGCAACACCTTTTATTGTTACCACACCTTTATTTGATGTATTGATTACAGGAAATTCTACAGCACCTTTAGGCTCTTCTTTTGAAACTCTGATTTTACGTTCTGTTTCAGGTCCTTTTACGCCATTAATATCAACTGCATAAACAAAAATCGAATGTTCATTATCTGCCATTGAATCAAGTGGAATATCAATTGCAAAACTTGTACCAGCTTCTGGCATTTTGATATATTCGCCTTTGTCTATGCGGTAATAAATTGTAGATTCACCATCATCATCATATACAACGCCAGAAACAGTAAAATCTCGTGTAATTACTTCATTTTCAACAGGAAGATGAATTTCTGCGATTGGAAGGTCAGACTGACTGTCAATAATGAATTTCCATGCTTCAACAAGAGCAACGTTTCCTGCATCATCTACAAATTCAAAAGACATTGCATCATCAATTGGCATTTCTTTTGTACCAACATAAGTCATTACAAAGTTTTTATCATTTTCAATTTCTTTTCGTACCTTTGCACTTCCAGAAACAGGAGGCGCAATATAAAAGGCTTTTTCAAAACTTCCATTATCTCGAACATTAAAGGCAATGAGATTTTCACCATTTACAATTGCATCATTGTCTGGAAGGACAACTGTAACAGAAGGAACCGTTGTATCCTTAAAAGCTGCAGTTCTTGCATAAGAAACATTTCCTGCAATATCAAATATTCGTACATCTATTTTAACAAGTCCGTCTTCAAAATTTGAAGAATTAATTGTTGCGCTATAAGTTGCACCAACTCCGCTTTTGCCAGTAAAACTCAAACTAAGAGGAAGCCATGTAACTCCTCCATCAATAGAGTAATCACCAGATTTTATTCCACTTGGATCAGCAGCGGTACCTGTTAATCTAATTGAATTTTTAACCCACGAGTGCAACTCTGGAGTTGAAATTGTAACATCTGGAGCCCCGGAATCAATAATTAACTTTACAGTAGAAGAACTGTAAGATGCACCATTAATATCCTTTACTCGAACACCAATTCCTGTGTATATACCATCTTGAACAGCCTTAACAGAAACATTATTTCCACTGTATGAAACTTCAACTCCATTATAGGCTGTAAGCAACTCTGCAGAAACAATTTCTGGAGTATTTGCATAGAAATTGTAAACATCGCCTGTTTTCATAATGTAAGCGGCATTATCTGAATTATATTCAACTCCTGCACCAGGCATTCCGTACAATGCACGTTTGTCATCAAGCAATTCTGGCTTTTCAGAACGAATAACACCAACAGTACCTTTTATTTCTTTTGAAAAAGAACCTATTTTTATAGAAAGTTTAACATTATTCATTCTTACAGGAAGATTTGCTAAAGGAATTTCAAATTTAAAGCGATCTTCTGTTTCGGTTTTTGTAATTACCGCAATTCCGCTCTGCTTTTCTGCCCCTCCAGGAACTTTATCTCCTGAAATTTCGTAACTGGCAGTAACTTCTGCAGATTTTGTATCAATATAGCCAATAAGTTTTTTAGAATCCTCTTTGTTAAGAGTAATTATCTTTCCATTTGAATAAGGTTCTTCGTCAATTAATGCAAATGCAGCTTCTGCTTCTACAGGACGACTGGCAGTATATTTGGAAGTTACAGTTTTTCCGCCTGCGCTAACTGTAAGAGTTAAAGGATTTGCCCCAACAGTCATTTCTTCACGCTTAAATACACCGAATACTTTATCTGCTTCTGATTGACAGGCAGTAATGTAATAAACATCAAGTCCATCAGCCCAGGCAACTACAGGAGGTTTTGGACCACCTTTAGCATTTGCAGGAAAAACAGGAATATTTTTTACGCCAATTGCGGCACTAGCCTTATTTCCACCAGCGCTTTCTGCAATTACCTCAATTACAAATACTCCGTAACCAAATTCCTCAGAAATATTAAATGTTCGTTCTGCAGGGAGAGGTTTTTCTGCAGAAACAGATACTGATTCAAGCCCTGTAAGTACACCAGCATTCATCTGAGCTCTTGCGCTATAAACCTTATAATAAAGCGCTCCTATTCCTGTTGCACAGGAAACTGTACCAGAAATATTTACAGCACCTTCTTCTGGTTCAATGGCAATATTATCAAATGCCTGACTGATTTTTACACTAGGAATTGCAGTGTCATTCTTAAAAATCAATTGTCTTGAATCGTATGTTAATCCCTGATCAGTTGTAACTCTCACAACAACAGGACTTGAAGAACCAATTGCATCTCCAGGAACAAGAATAATTGAATTGCCTTCAAGTTTTGCTGTTGCAAAAGCTGTTTTTGGGACAATTTCTACACTCTTTGCATTACCACCAATAAAATATCCACTTGCAGGGAATTCTTTATTGTTAATTATATCTCCATCTGCACTTACTGAACTGTTATCAAAAACAACCTCTGGTGCTGGAGCCGTAATGACACTGGTATTTACAATATCAAGTATTGCTCTGTATTCAGAACTTCTGTCTGCTGTATCTGTAGCAACAATGTAAATCTTTGCAACACCCTGTGGAAATGTTTCATTGATTGGAATAGAAATTAACTGAGAGCCTACACCATTTGGAGTAAAATCATTTTCGATTTTTCCATCTTTCCCCCATGTTGTTTCAACATGAACAGACTTTAATCCAATACTACTGTTTGCAGAAACCTGAAAATTAAGACCAGCTTCTGGGTGAACAGATATTCCGTTTACTACACTCTGATTTCCAATCTTTGCATCTTTAAATTCCGGAACCTTTCCACGTGCAGAAAAACTTACACTGAAAGAATTACTTTCAACCCCATGTCGATCTTTTGCTACAACAGTGATTGTATGATTTCCTGCATTTAAATCAGACCCTTTTGCCAGTTCGCCACAAAAAACACCTTTTGTTTCTTCTTCAATCCAGCTACCATTATCAAGCTTATACTTTACAGACTGAATTCCATCTTCATCTGCAGCAATACCACGAACATACACAGAATCTGTAGTTTCTATAAAAGTACTGCTAGTTGGATAATCAATTGTAACAACAGGCTTGTCACGTTCTTCATCGATAAGAATATCTCTTGAAACTGTTACAACGTTTCCTGCAATATCTTTTGCGATTATAGTAAACTTTCTGCTTTTTTCTGTAATTCCAGCAAGATCAAAAGTTTTTGCCCAATAAGGATTACCAGGAATAAGCTCAAATTCACCCTTCTGATTTCCAAATTCCCAGTGCAAACTTGCAATACCTATATCATCTTTTGCAAAACCTGCAACGCCAATCTTTCCGTAAACAACATCTTTTTCGTCAGGCTGAATAATTTTTACATCCGGACTTGTATTGTCAACAAAGTACAGGAAAGAATAAATACCTGTAGAACCGGTAATATCTTTTGCTTTAAACCAAATTACAGATGCACCGTCATTTAATTTTCGAGTATCCACTGAAACTTCAAAATCTTTTGATGTCTTTCCTTTTTTACTTTTAAGCTTCACATCTGAGAAAGTTTTACCATTATCAATAGAATATGTAAGACTTTTTATACCGTTTCCATCCTCAACAGTTCCATGAAATTTTACAACTTTAGAAACAAGAGTTCCCATTGAATAATTGTTCACTTCCGTTGACGGAACTCGGCGGTCAAGATTCCATGTAAGAGAAACAGGTTCTCCAACCAAACCATTTACATCATAACCAACAACTTTTATTGTATGAGGTCCTTCTTCAAGTTTAGTTGTATCCAGGTAGTATGACCAGAATTCTTTACCACTTGCACGAATTGGGTTTGCTTCATCGCCATCAAGCACCAAATCAACGTGTTCAACAGAATCATCATCAACACAAGTACCTACAATATTGAGGTTACCAATAATTCTCATTCCTGGAAGAGGGTTTGTAATACCACATACAGGAAGATCAGATTTTGGATCCAGATACAGATTATAAGGTCCTTCAAGAGTTGTATTACCACCAAGATCGGATGCAGTAACAAGAATGTTATATTTTCCTGCCTTTTTGCCAGAAAGATCAAAAGACTCTTGCCAGCTCTGCATATCTTTTACTTCAATTTCTTCAACATCTTTTTCACCATGTGCATAACAGATAAAATTAAAAACTGTAAGAATGCCTAATAGTGCAATGACTTTTTTATACATGATAGACCCCATTTTTTATATCTATAATTTTAACAGATAAATCTGTTTTTACAAATTATTTAGATAAATCTCCGTATATATTTACGGAAAAATCTATTAAAAACTTTAAAACCTAGCTTAAATCTCAAAAATTAACAAAATTTTACCTTTTTTGCCTTTTAAATAAATACAACAAAAAAAGTATGCTAAAATTAACAAGCTTTCAACTGAGTTTGTGATCGGTGTGGAAGCGTTTTTATTAATCTCACAAATGGAGCATTTAAATATGTTAACAGTAGAGCAGAAAGCAAAAATCGTTGCTGAATTTGGTCGTAACCCACAAGACACTGGTTATCCAGAGGTTCAAATTGCATTATTAACTGCAAGAATCGCTGATTTACAACCTCACTTCGAGACTCACAAGAAGGATCATCACAGCCGTCGTGGTTTATTACGTTGCGTTGCTCAGCGTCGTAAGTTGCTTGACTACTTGAAGTCTTCAGACGTTGCACGTTACACTGCAATCGTTGAGAAGTTAAAGCTCCGTCGCTAATTAAAGCGTCTGGAAAGGGCGGCTTGTGAGCCGCCCAAATTTTATCATCCCACAAAAAGCGGCAAAATTCGTGGGGCGTAGTGGAGAAAAACTGATGAATTTAAATCCAATTGTACACACCTTTAAATATGGTCGTCATACAATCACTTTAGAAACTGGTGCTATTGGTCGTCAAACAGACTCAGCTGTAATGGCTTCAATGGACGATACAACAGTTTTTGCAACTGTTGTTTGCAATCGTAAAGAGGAAGTAGAAGGTCGTGATTTCTTCCCTCTAACAGTAAACTATCAAGAACGCTCATATGCAGCAGGTAAAATCCCTGTAAGTTTCTTCAGAAGAGAAGGCAGAGCCACTGAAGGTGAGACATTAATTTCAAGATTGATTGACCGTCCACTTCGTCCTTTATTCCCTGATGGTTTCGTAAACGAAGTTCAGGTTGTTGTAACAGTAATGTCTGCAAATCCTGAAATTCCAACAGATATTATTTCTATCATTGCAGCATCAGCTGCATTAAAGACTTCAGGTTTACCATGGAATGGACCTCTAGGTGCAGCTCGTGTTGGTTATATTGATGGTCAGTATGTATTAAACCCACTGACAAAAGAGCAGAAAGTATCAGATCTTGATCTTGTTGTTTCAGGTTCAAAGCAGGCTGTTGTAATGGTAGAGTCTGAGGCTAACTGTCTGCCTGAGTCTGTAATGCTAGGTGCTGTTATGTACGGTCACGAGCAGCAGCAGACTGTAATCAATGAGATTGAAGAATTTGCAAAGCAGGTTAACCGTCCTGTTTGGGACTGGGTAAAGCCAGAAGAGGATACTGCATTAATCGAAGCAGTTAAGGCAGAGGCTTCTGATGCTGTTGGTGAAGCTTTCAGAATCGTTGACAAGTTAGAGCGTCAGGATAAACTTGAGGAAATTCAGAAGGCTGTAACCGAGAAGTTAAAGGCTTCAAAAGAAGAGTGGGCAGAGAAGGATAATGAAATTGCCAAGATCTTCTTTGAGCTTGAGCGTAATATTGTTCGTGAAAGAATTCTGTCAGGTGAAAAGCGTATCGACGGTCGTTCATTACGCATGATTCGTCCTATCACCATTGCAACAGGCATTCTTCCAAGAGTCCACGGTTCATCTTTATTCACTCGTGG
>ERZ808026.126-NODE-126-length-15200-cov-5.382728_pt1 | contig 15200 bp, 12 predicted proteins | sample MGYA00380182_ERZ808026 | MGnify/ENA primary metagenome ERZ808026 (study PRJEB31490, sample SAMN06133376) | cow dung metagenome | isolation source: H9 | host: cow | place: China: Chengdu | collected 2015-05 ... | reverse complement strand
CATGCGTTGAGCGGTAGTTGGGCCCATAGAACCACAAGGCATACCAGCCGGAGTCTTGGCAGGACCTGCATAATAAACCGGATGGTTCTTGAAATAATCAGGCAAACCTGCGCCCGATGTGAGGCGTTCGTACAACTTGGCATGAGCGATGTCGCGAGCCACGATGATAGTACCGTTGAGGCTAACACGAGTAGCTACCGGATACTTAGACAATTCCTTGCAAACATCTGCGATTGGTTGATCAAGATTGATTTGGATAGCATCACCTTCGCCTGCTTGACGCAATTCTTCAGGAATCAATTCGTATGGTTTATCGTCCATTTTTTCAATCCAGAGACCTTCCTTGTTGATCTTCGCCTTGATGTTACGGTCAGCAGAGCAAGATACACCCATACCTACCGGACAAGAACCACCGTGACGTGGCAATCGTACTACGCGGATGTCGTGGCAGATGTACTTGCCGCCGAACTGAGCACCCAAACCGATATTGTGTGCTTCTTCAGTCAAAATCTTTTCCAATTCTACATCACGGAAAGCACGACCTGTTTCGTCACCTGTTGTTGGGAGGTTGTCATAGAAATGAGTGGAAGCCAATTTTACAGTGAGCAAATTGCGTTCTACACTAGTACCACCCACTACGAATGCAATGTGGTAAGGAGGACAAGCTGCTGTACCGAGTGACTTGATCTTTTCTACGCAGAAAGGAATCAACTTTTCAGGGTTCAACAAAGCCTTAGTTTCCTGGTAAAGGTAAGTCTTGTTGGCAGAACCACCACCCTTAGCAATGAAGAGGAACTTATATTCGTCACCTTCGCAAGCTTCGATGTCAATCTGAGCAGGGAGGTTGCAACGAGTGTTCACTTCTTCATACATAGTAAGAGGAGCGTTCTGTGAGTAACGCAAATTTTCTTGGGTATATACATTATATACACCGCGTGAGAGTGCTTCTTCATCGCAGAAGTCTGTCCATACGCGTTGGCCCTTTTCACCGTGGATGATAGCAGTACCGGTATCCTGGCAGATAGGAAGCTGGCCCTTGCTAGCCACTTCGGCATTGCGGAGCATAGCGAGTGCTACATACTTGTCGTTGTCGGATGATTCAGGGTCATTCAAAATCTTAGCCACTTGTGCGTTGTGAGCACGGCGCATGTGGAAAGATACATCGTAGAAAGCTTGTTGAGTCAATTGGGTAAGTGCTTCCTTCGATACCATTAGAATTTCCTTGCCATTGAATTCGGCTACTGAAACTCCTTCTTTGGTGAGGAGATAGTATTCAGTTTCATCTTTGCCCGTTTGGAACATCGGGGCATACTTGAATTCGGGTGTTGTTGCCATAATGAATTATGTTTTTAGTTTGATTAGATTCAATTATTTATCATACAAAGGTAGGGATTAACTTTGAAATGCAAAGACAATAAAAGGCTTTTTTGCAGCAATTATTAAAAAGTGATAAAAAAAAGGGAGGAATGACTTGTCCAACCCAAAAAAAGGCAGTACGTTTGCATTAAGTTACAAAAATCATATTAAATGCTATGGACAAAAAAACTATTGTAATAGGCGTTATTGGTGCTGATGCTCATGCGGTAGGCAACAAAATTATCGATTTGACATTGAATAATTCAGGTTTCAATGTGGTAAATCTTGGTGTGATGGTATCTCAGGAAGAGTTCATTGATGCAGCAATAGAAACAAATGCTGATGCTATCTTGGTATCTTCTCTTTATGGTCACGGTGAAATCGACTGTATGGGTCTCCGCCAGAAGTGTGACGAAGCAGGTTTGAAGGGAATGCCTCTTTTCGTTGGGGGTAACTTGGTAGTGGGTAAGCAGAACTTCGAAGATGTGAAGGAACGTTTCCTCGCTATGGGCTTCGACTTTGTATATCCTCCTAGCACACCTATTGAAGAAACTATCGTTGACTTGAAACAAACTTTGGGTATCGCTTGATTCAACGCAAATAAACTATGAATATTTTAACGGTTGATGTAGGCAGTACATATACAAAACTGACTGCAATCGACGGGGAAAAAAGACAGATTCTCGGAACCTCTCAGGCTTTTACAACCATTGAGACGGATGTGATGCAGGGTTTTCAGGAAGCGTTTGGACGCTTGACTGAAGACCGTGAGGATAATCCTTGTGCCGGTTTCAAGTACGATGAACTGTTAGTGTGCAGTTCGGCAGCTGGTGGCTTGAAAATGGTTGCTTTGGGGTTGGTTCCTGATTTGACAGCAAAGGCTGCACGTACAGCAGCGTCCAATGCCGGTGCAAAGGTGGTCAAGACTTTTGCCTATGAAATCAGCGGTTCTGAACAGCAGGAAATTTACGACATTAATCCGGACTTGGTTCTGCTATGTGGCGGAACGGATGGGGGAAACAAGGAGGTTATTATTGCCAATGCCAAGCATCTGGTTGCTATTGACCGTCCTTTTACAACCATTGTAGCCGGTAATAAGAGTGCCAATGACGATATCAAAGCGATCTTTGATGAGGCAGGAAAAGATGTGGTGATTACTGCAAATGTGATGCCGCAATTCAACAAACTCAATATTGAGCCGGCTCGTGATGCTATTCGACAACTTTTCATTTCACGTATTATTGAGGCAAAAGGGCTGAATATTCTTCAGTCCATGACATCGTATAAGATTATCCCGACTCCGTTGGCGGTACTTCATGCTTGTGAACTTTTGAGTAAGGGTACAAAAACGCAACAGGGCCGTGGTGACTTGTTGGCCGTAGATATTGGTGGTGCCACTACCGATGTCTATTCCATGGCTTCCGGTGAACCAACCGTAGACAATACTATGTTGAAGGGATTGCCTGAACCTTGGATGAAACGTACTGTGGAAGGTGACTTGGGTATGCGCTATAGCTTGACTCATGTATATGAGCAGATACCGGGTGCCGATAATCCGGAGAACGAATATATGCAACAAGTGAAGGCATGGGTGGAACTTTGTACTGCTCGTCCTGATACGTTGGCTGCTCCAGGCTCTGAAGAAGAAAAGTTGGAAGAGTTCCTGGGACGTTCGGCTGTTTCTATGGCTGTAGAACGCCATTGTGGACGTATTGCCGATGTATTCACTCCGTTGGGCTTGATGCACACACAGGAAGGTAAGGACTTGATGAATGTACCTTCAGTCATCGGTATCGGTGGTGTGCTTCGTAACAGTCGCCGTCCGGAAGAAATCCTGAAGGGAAGTTTGTATGATTTCATGCATCCTGAATGTACTAAACCTCGTAAGCCGAAATTCTATCTCGATCAAAAGTATATTTTTGCGTCGATGGGACTTTTGCGTTCAATCAATCCGGAACTAGCATTCGAATTGTTGGACAAAGAAACTGTAGAAATAGGCTGTAATGCAACCGTATAATTATAAAAAGAAAATAAAAGAATAAATCATAATATTATGGATAGAGAATTAAAAAACCAGAGAATTTCTGATGACGCGTTCATGAAAGAACGTGCGGAAGTGCTTCAACAGTGGCCTACTGGTCAAGATATCGATTTCCAGGAAGCGGTAGATTATCAGTTGTCTATCGAAAAGGAAAGACGTTTCGGTGAAAAGTTGGCGAAAGCTGAAAAGGAAGGTATTACATTGGTTCAGCCTCGTGCTGGTGTTGCTTTGTACCAGGAACAGATTGAATTGTTGCAATACTTGGAAAACGAAGGTGGTGCTGACTTGTTGCCTACAACAATCGACAGTTACACTCGTTTGAACCGTTACAACGAATGTCAAGTAGGTATCGAAAAGAGCCAGGCTTCAGGTCGTTCTATGTTGAATGGTTTCCCGGCTGTTAACTATGGTGCTAAGGTTTGTCGTATGGTGACATCTGCATTGAAAAACCCGGTACAGGTCCGTCACGGTACTCCTGATGCTCGTTTGTTGACTGAAATTGCAATCGCTGGTGGTTTTACTTCTTATGAAGGTGGTGGTATCTCTTATAATATTCCTTATTCTAAGAATCACTCTATCGAACAGACTATCAAGTATTGGCAATATACAGACCGTTTGGTGGGTATGTATGAAGAAGCAGGTGTAAGCATCAACCGCGAACCGTTCGGTCCGTTGACAGGTACACTGATTCCTCCATGTATCTCTAACGCTGTTGCTGTAATCGAAGCTTTGTTGGCTGCTGAACAGGGTGTGAAGGATATCACAGTAGGTTATGGCCAGTGCGGTAACTTGATTCAGGATATCGCTGCTATGCGTTCTTTGGCTAAGATGACTCGCGAATACCTCCACAAGTATGGTTATGATGATGTTCGTGTAACTACCGTATTCCACCAGTGGATGGGTGGTTTCCCACAAGACGAATCAAAGGCATTCGGTGTAATCTCTTGGGGTTCTGCTGCAGCTGCTTTGTCTAAGGCTACTAAGGTTATCGTGAAGACTCCTCACGAAGCATACGGTGTTCCTACTAAGGAAGCTAATGCTTGCGGTTTGAGAGCTACTAAGCAGGTTATCTCTATGTTGCGTGACCAAGACTTGCGTGAAATTCCACAAGTAGTATTGGAAAGCACAATCATCGAATCGGAAGTTCGTAGCATCATGGATAAGGTAGAAATCTTGGGTAAGGGTGATATCGCAATCGGTACTGTACGTGCATTCGAAGCAGGTATCCTCGATATTCCGTTCGCTCCGAACCGTTACAATGCAGGTAAGGTTCTTCCTGCTCGTGACAACGACGGTGCTATCCGTATCCTTGAAATGGGTAACTTGCCGTTCAGTAAGGAACTCCGCGACTTGCACCGTGCTAAGTTCGAAGAAAGAGCTCGTTTCGAAAACCGTAGCGTATCATTGCAGATGGTAATCGATGACGTTAGTGCTATTGAAAAGGGTCGTCTTGTAGGCCGTCCTAAATTCTAAAAGAATAATTCCCCCTCTTTCACGGAGGGGGAATGTCTATATAATATAAATTGAAAACAATACGTTAAACTATAAACAAAAAAACACTATGAAAATTAAGAAAGTGGTTTGTTCTGCCGGTAAGACAGGATTCTTCTTTGATGACCAGAAGGCTATCAAGGCTGGTGCTAAGAACGATGGTAACTTCTATGTAGGTGATCCAATGACTCCAGGTTTTACTTCAGTAAGACAAATGGGTGAATCTATTTCTGTAATGTTCGTTCTTGAAGACGGACAGGTAGCATTTGGCGATTGCGCAGCTGTACAGTACTCTGGTGCAGGTGGTCGTGACCCATTGTTCCTTGCAGAAAACTTCATTCCAGTAATTGAAAAGGAAATCGCTCCGTTGTACGAAGGCCGCGAAATTACCAACTTCCGTGAAATGGCTGATATCGTAGACAAGATGGTTTCTCCTTCTACTGGCAAGGTTTATCATACCGCTATCCGCTACGGTGTGACTCAAGCTTGTTTGGATGCAGTTGCAAAGAGCCAGCACAAGATCATGGCTGAAGTAATTGCTGAAGAATATGGTACACAAGTTAGCGAAACTATGATTCCTATCTTCACTCAATCAGGTGATGACCGTTATATGAACGCTGACAAGATGATCATGAAGGGTGCAGCTGTATTGCCTCACGCTCTTTTCAACCACGTAGAAGAAAAGGTAGGTTTGAAGGGCGAAAAGATCGAAGCTTACATCGAATGGCTCCGCAACCGCGTATTGGACAAGAAGCCGTTTGAAAACTACAACCCAATCTTCCACATCGACGTATACGGTACTTTGGGCTTGGTATTCAACAACGATTTCGAAGCTATCGCTGAATACATCGCAGGTTTGGCTAAGATCGCTCAACCATTCCACCTCCGCGTAGAAGGTCCAGTTGATATGGGTGAAAAGCAAGCTCAGATTGAAGCTTTGGCTGCTATCCGTGTAGCTTTGGAAGCTAAGGGTTCTGACGCTGAAATCGTAGCAGACGAATGGTGTAACACATTCGAAGACGTTATCGACTTCACTAAGGCTAAGGCTGGTCACATGGCTCAGATCAAGACTCCGGACTTGGGTGGTATCAACAACTCTATCGAAGCTGTATTGTATTGCCGTGAAAACGGTATGGGTGCTTACCTCGGTGGTACTTGTAACGAAACTAACCGTTCTGCAGAAGTTTGTGCACACGTAGCAATGGCTACACATCCTAAGCAGTACTTGGCTAAGCCAGGTATGGGTGTAGACGAAGGTTACATGATCGTGTTCAACGAAATGTCTCGTATCCTTGCTTTGAGAAAATAATTCAACCCTTAAAAGAAAGAAAGTTATGTGTACTGAAAATATGAATGAAATCCGCGTTCTTTCTCCGACCGCTATCCTCGGTTACGGTTTCCCTGAAGAATCGTTCATCGAAGGTATGCGTCGCAAGCCGCACGTAATTGCGGTTGACGCTGGTTCTACAGACCCAGGTCCATATTACTTGGGTGCTGGTTATTCTTTCACAGACCGCAATGCGGTTAAGCGTGACCTTGCTATCATGATTCCGGCTGCTCTCGAAGCAGGTATCCCTGTGATGATTGGTACAGCAGGTGGTAGTGGTGCTCGTCCTCACGTAGAAGAAACTGTAGGTATCATCGAAGAAATCGTGAAGGAAAAGAACCTCCACTTCAAGATGGCCGTTATCCAGTCTGAATTCGACAAGGAATTCGTGAAGGAAAAGATTCAGAAGGGTGACGTTCTTCCACTTGGTCCTGTTGCTGAATTGAAGGAATCGGATGTAGACGAATCTATCCACATCGTAGCTCAGATGGGTGAAGAACCATTCATCAAGGCTCTCGAAAGCGGTGCAAACGTTATCTTGGCTGGCCGTAGCTATGACCCATGCGAATTCTCTGCATTGGCTATCAGCTTGGGCTTCGACAAGGCGTTGGCTATCCACATGGGTAAGATTTTGGAATGTGCTGCTATTACAGCTCTTCCAGGTAGTGGTAGTGACTGTATGTTGGGTACATTGAAGAAGGACAGCTTCGTAGTTGAACCTTTGAACCCGATCCGTAAGTGTACAGCTCTTTCAGTAGCAGCTCACTCACTTTACGAAAAGTCTAACCCATACGTATTGCCTGGTCCTGGTGGTGCTCTCGACTTGCACGAAACTAAGTTCAACCAGTTGAGCGATACTCAGGTAGAAGTAAGCGGTACTAAGTTCGTTCCGACAGAAGAATACTTCGTGAAGTTGGAAGGTGTACGCCGTGTAGGTTATCGTACGATGTCTCCTGCTGCTACTCATGACCCAATCATGATCAGCCAGATTGATACAGTAGTAGAAAAGGTACGTGAACGCGTAATGGACAACTTCCGTAACTCTGGTATGAAGGACTTCTATTTGGACTTCAAGATTTACGGTAAGAAGGGTGTGATGAACATGTTCCCACAGACTCCGGATTCTACTTGCGACGAGTTGCTTATCATCATCGAAGCAGTAGCTCCAACTCAGGAAGAAGCTAACACTATCTGTGGTTTCGCACGTTCTACTATGCTTCACTATGGTTACGAAGGTCGTATCTCAACAGCCGGTAACCTTGCATTCCCGTTCTCTCCGAGCGATTGCAAGATGGGTGCTGTTTACGAATTCAACGTATACCACTTGATGCGTATCGAAGACACTTGCGCTCCGTTCCCAATCAATTATATCGAATATTAATAACGAACGTAAGAAGAAAGAAGATATGGAAAAACATAAGTTAATCGACATCGCTTCTGTTATCAGAAGCAAGAACTCAGGTCCATACGAACTCACGTTCGACGTGATTTTCAAGGACTTTGAAACTTACGGTAAGGTGAAGGCTGCCAATGCTATCAACAAGCAGAATTTCAGTGCATTGTATGGCATTTCAGAAGATGTAATCCTTCACTTGGTATATTTCGATCCAGCTAAGGCTGTGAAGGTTACTATTACTCGTCCTATTCCGAGTGGTGCTTTGGGTGAAACCGACGTTTACGGTGCTCAGCAACATGCTCCACTCATGGGCTTGGAAGTGGAATATTAATAAAAAGTCTATAGCATAGATAAATGCGTCCAGTGTTTGCTGGGCGCATTTTCTTTATCATAAGCTTAATGATTTCAATCCTTCTTTCACAAAATCCCTCTCCAAGTCCGCTGGCTTCAACACACAATCATCATACATCAATAAATCAATATCTATTCTTATGACACCTTGTGGTTTTTCTTCCGGCAGACGGCCAAGATCATGTTCTATCTGCTTTAGTATGACTCTTACTTCCTCAGTGGATAACGTAGTTTCAAACGACGCCACTTGATTACTGAAAGGAGAGAGGAAACGGCTTCCGATGGCTTCTGTTTCCATTTCTTCGCTAAAGCGGATAGTTGGGAAATGTTTCTTTAATTCTCTTTGAGCATAGGCCATGTGGGCGATTCTATAGAAATTAGATCCCAAGCAAAGGATACAAGTATGCTGATTCATTCGATTATTCTTTAAAATTCACGGCAAATGTAGGAAATGTTTTGTACATTTGCGAAATTGAAACTAAAAAGAAACATACTATGAAATTTATCGGAATTATTCCAGCAAGATATGCGTCTACCCGTTTCCCGGCTAAACCATTGGCCATGTTGGGTGGAAAACCAGTGATCCAACGAGTGTATGAACAAGTAGCGGGTGTGCTCGATGAGGCGTATGTGGCTACCGATGACGAACGTATCGAAGCAGCCGTAAAGGCTTTCGGTGGTAAGGTAGTGATGACCTCTGTAAACCACAAGAGTGGTACTGACCGTTGTTACGAAGCCTTTACTAAAGTAGGCGATGGTTATGATGTGATTGTCAACATCCAGGGTGACGAACCTTTTATCCAACCTTCCCAATTGGAGGCTATCAAGGCATGTTTCGAGGATGAAACTACTCAGATTGCTACTTTGGTGAAGCCTTTCACTCCGGAAGACGGATTCGCTGCTTTGGAAAATGTCAATTCTCCGAAAGTTGTAGTCAACAAGAACATGAATGCGCTTTATTTCAGCCGTTCCATTATCCCATATCAGCGTAATGCCGAGAAGCAGGATTGGTTGGCTGGACATACTTATTACAAGCATATCGGTCTTTATGCTTATCGTGCAGATGCTTTGAAGGAAATCACTTCGCTTCCACAGTCAAGCCTAGAAGTGGCCGAATCGTTGGAACAACTTCGTTGGTTGGAAAACGGATATACCATTAAGGTTGGTATCAGCCAAGTGGAAACGATCGGTATTGATACACCGGAAGATTTGGCAAAGGCAGAAGAATTCTTGAAAGGACAGGAGGGAAGCAAGGCATGATATTGGATCGTACCACACCTCCTTCTATCCGACCGATGGGCGAAATGGAATTGAGTCGTCCGGAACGTCGGCAGATGAAGAATGGAATTCCTTTGAACATTATTCGGGCAGGCTCTCAGGAGGTTGTCCGTTTCGATGTGTTGATAGGGGCAGGCCAATGGCATCAGACACAATCGTTGCAGGCCATGTTTACCAACCGTATGCTCCGTGAGGGCACCCACTCATTAGTCTCTGCCCAAATAGCAGAGAAATTGGATTACTACGGGGCATGGTTGGAATTGTCTTCTTCGCCTAATTGTGGTTTTATCACACTTTATTCGCTTAACAAGTATTTCCCTCATACGTTGGCTATCATTGCCGATATGCTGATGAATCCCACATTTCCGGAGAAAGAATTGGGGGTAGTGTTGGAAACCAATCGCCAGCAGTTCCTCGTGAATAGCGAACGGGTGGAAGTGATAGCCCGCAAGCAGTTTAACCGTTCCTTGTTCGGTGAGGCGCATCCTTTCGGACGTTTTGCGGTAGAATCGGATTATGGAAAAATCACTTCTGAGGTGTTGTGTGAGTTCTATCGAAAGTATTACCATTCAGGCAATTGCAAGGTGTATGTATCGGGAAAGGTTACTCCAGAGATTATACGTTGCATCGAAGAACAGTTGGGCGATGCTCCTTGGGGAGAAGTCAAACCGGTCCTCCCTTTGGAATTGATAGAGCCTCATCCTACTACGCAGAAGCATATCTTTGTAGAGAAAGCGGATGCCTTGCAGAGTTCCTTGAAAATGGGATGTTTCATGGTAGACCGTCTGCATCCTGATTTCTTGAAAGCCCGTGCCATGGTGACACTTTTTGGCGGATATTTCGGTAGCCGTTTGATGTCGAATATCCGGGAGGACAAGGGATATACGTATGGTATTGGAGCCGGTGTGGTGAATTGTCCCGGAAGTGGGATAATGGCCATTACCACTGAGGCTGATAACCAATATATTGATGCAATCATCCGTGAAGTGTATCATGAAATAGATCGTTTGTGTAATGATTTGGCTCCTCGCGAGGAAATTGAAATGGTTCGGAGCTATATGTTGGGTGATTTTTGCCGTGCTTACGAAGGTCCTTTCTCCTTGTCCGAAGCGTGGATTTATGTAGAGACTGCCGATTTGGATGAAGAATTCTTTGTCCGTCAGATAGACTCTATCCGTAGTTTCACAGCCGAAGAAATCCGCATCATGGCCCAGCGATATTTATGTAAAGAAAAACTAATTGAGGTGGTTGCAGGTAAAAAAGTGTAAATTCATTCTGTTCCAAAGGCGGAAAAGTCGTATCTTTGGCAAGAATTAATAGGTGAGAAATGAAAAGATACGCGTATATATTTATTTTATTATTCTTTATTACTACAGGTCTTTCTGCCCAAATCAAGATTGGCAATTATACATTCAAGGATGGTGCTGAGTATACCGGTGAACTGAAAGGTAAGCGCCCGAATGGTAAAGGGAAAACCGTTTTCAAAAGTGGTGATATCTACGAAGGCCAATATGTGAAAGGCAAGCGTCAGGGTGAAGGTACTTATTTGTTCCACGATGGTGAAAAGTATGTGGGCGAATGGTTCAATGACCAGCAACACGGAAAGGGTACCTTCCATTTCATGAATAACAACCGCTACGAAGGTATGTGGTATGCCGATTATCAAGAAGGAGACGGTACGATGTATTATTACAACGGCGATACGTATGTGGGTCAATGGCATCAGGACATGCGTAGCGGAAAAGGTATATATACATGGAAAGCCGGAGCCAAGTATGAAGGTACATGGAAGGATGATAAGAAAGATGGCCAAGGTCTCATGGTTTGGCCGGACAAGTCCAGTTACAATGGCGATTGGGTGGCAGACTCCCGTGAAGGAAAAGGAACGTTCCAATATGTTAATGGTGACAAGTATGTAGGCGACTGGAAAGCAGATGTCCAGCATGGTAAGGGTATCTACTACTTCAGTAGTGGCGACCGTTATGAAGGTGACTATGTAGAAGGTGAACGTACCGGACAAGGGATTTATGTACACAAGAACGGCGATAAATATGTAGGAGAGTTCAAGAGCGGCGAACAGTCCGGACAAGGAACATTCACCTGGTCTAACGGAGCCGTGTATGAAGGCCAATGGATAGACAATGTCCGTAGTGGAAAAGGACGTTACAAGTGGGCCAATGGGGACGAATACGAAGGCGATTGGAAAAATGATATGCCTGACGGTGAAGGAGTACTTACCATGGCCGACGGAACCCGCTATAAAGGTGGTTTCAGTAAAGGTATGGAAGAAGGAAAGGGCGTAATGCTCACTCCTGAAGGTATCCGTTTTGAAGGCTCTTTCAAGCAAGGAAAGAAGCATGGACCATTCGTGGAGACCGATAAGGAAGGCAAAATCGTCCGAAAAGGGGCGTATAAATTCGGTACTTTGGACATCACTCAAAAATAAAGATATTTTTTCTAGCACGAACCAAATATATTTTGTAAGTTTGTAGGAGTTAACAAACGTTAGCCTTAAGTAAAAATATCAAACAACCTATAAAAATAGATATTATGGAAGTAGTAAAGAATGCTAAACCTAAATTGAAATTGATTGAAAATGACCCTTGGTTGGAACCATATTCAGCCGCTATCGAGGGCAGACATCAGAATGTTCTAAGCAAGGAATTGGAATTGACAAACGGTGGTAAGACTACTTTGTCTGATTTTGCTTCAGGGTATTTGTACTTTGGTTTGCACCGCTCTCGCAAGGGTTGGACCTTCCGTGAATGGGCTCCGAATGCCAAGGAAATCTATTTGATTGGTGACTTCAACGACTGGCAGATGAAGCCTGCTTATCGTATGAAGAAAGTAAAACGCTCTAATGGCGTTTGGGAAATTGAAATGAAGCCGGAAGCCATGAAGCATGGCGATTTGTATAAGTTGAAAATCATTTGGGAAGGTGGCGAAGGCGAACGTATTCCTTCGTATGCTAACCGCGTGGTACAGGATGAAGTAACCAAGATTTTCAGCGCACAGGTATGGGCTCCTGAAAAGCCTTATCATTTCCGTAAGAAGGTATTCCGTGCAAAGACTGACCCATTGATGATTTACGAATGCCACGTGGGTATGTCTCAGCAGGAAGAAAAGGTAGGTACTTACAATGAATTCCGTGAAAACGTACTTCCTCGTGTAGCAGCCGACGGTTACAACTGTATCCAGGTGATGGCTATCCAGGAACATCCATATTACGGTAGTTTCGGTTATCACGTATCCAACTTCTTCGCTCCGTCTTCTCGTTTCGGTACTCCGGAAGAATTGAAGGAATTGATCGACGAAGCACACCGCATGGGTATTGCCGTGATTATGGACATCGTTCACTCTCACGCTGTGAAGAATGAAAACGAAGGTTTGGGTAACTTTGCTGGTGATCCTAACCAATATTTCTATCCGGGCGGTCGTCGTGAACACCCAGCTTGGGACTCACTCTGCTTCGACTACGGTAAGAACGAAGTGCTCCACTTCTTGCTCTCTAACTGTAAGTACTGGATGGAAGAATTCCACTTCGACGGTTTCCGTTTCGACGGTGTAACTTCCATGCTTTATCATAGCCACGGCTTGGGCGAAGCATTCTGCAACTATGGTGACTATTACAATGGTAACCAGGATGACAATGCTATCTGCTACTTGACTTTGGCGAACAAGTTGATCCACGAAGTGAACTCTAAGGCTATCACTATCGCTGAAGAAGTATCGGGTATGCCAGGTTTGGCTGCACCGGTAGAAAACGGTGGTTATGGCTTCGATTATCGTATGGCGATGAACGTTCCTGACTATTGGATCAAGATTATCAAGGAAAAGGTAGACGAAGACTGGAAGCCGAGCAGCATGTTCTGGGAAGTAACCAACCGTCGTGCCGATGAAAAGACTATCTCTTATGCAGAAAGCCACGACCAGGCTCTCGTAGGTGATAAGACTATCATCTTCCGTTTGATTGATGCTGATATGTACTGGCACTTCAAGAAGGGTGATGAAAACTACATGGCACACCGTGGTATCGCTCTCCACAAGATGATCCGCTTGCTCACTGCATCTACTATCAACGGTGGTTACTTGAACTTCATGGGTAACGAATTCGGTCATCCGGAATGGATTGACTTCCCACGTGAAGGTAACGGCTGGTCACACAAGCATGCTCGTCGTCAGTGGAACTTGGTAGACAACAAGGAACTCTGCTACCACTACCTCGGCGACTTCGACAAGGAAATGATTCACTTGCTCCGTAGCGTGAAGGATTTGCAGGATACTCCGGTTATCGAAATCTGGCACAACGATGGCGACCAAGTATTGGCATACCGTCGTAAGAACTTGATTTTCGTATTCAACTTCCACCCGAACAAGTCGTTCACAGACTATGGCTTCTTGGTTCCGACAGGTGCATATGATGTAGTATTGAATACCGACAATCCGGACTTCGGTGGTTTCGGTTCATCAGATGACAGCATCCGTCACTTCACTAACTTCGACCCAATGTATAAGAAGGACAAGAAGGAATGGTTGAAACTTTATATCCCTGCTCGTTCGGCAGTGGTATTGAGAAAAGTGAAAGCATAATCGTGCATGAATAACGAAAAAACAAATATTAATAAAAGAAGAACCGCCCGCATCATAGCCGTTGCGAGCGGTCTTCTTTTCTCTGTATTCAGTATTGTCTATTTGGCTGTATTTCAGAGAGAGGTCATGGAAGCCTTGCATTATTCCCTGGCACAAGGAAAGACGGTTTATGCTCCGTGGATGAGTGCTATCGTAGGAACTATCGTCTTGCTTGTTCTCCGCTGGGGTATCAATGCGTTGGTAGGTTTGAAAGGACCGTTGAAAGCCTTGTCCTATTTTCCTCCTTGCCTTTTGTTGGGTGTTGTGACCGATGTAGGCCATGGAGTTTATCACGGCGAAGGTATTTCGGAGCAATGGGCATGGTTGCTTCCGCTCTTGTTGGTACTTCATGTAGTGATTGGCAAATTGTTGGCTCATGCTTGCAAGTTGTGGGTTAATCCGGATTTGGAAGAAGGTGTGATAGTCAACTCCAATCTATTCATTCTTCTCTCATTGTGTTTGATGACGGCTTGTATCGGTAATACCAATATGCATTTCCACCACGAACTGGAGGTAGAGGAAGCCTTGCGGAAACAGGATTACGAAACGGCTCGACAAGTAGGTATGAAGTCCATGGATCCAAGTCGGAACTTGACTGCTCTACGTGCATACGCCATGTCCAGAGAAGGAACAATGGGAGAGTACCTCTTCCAGTATCCCCAACTATATGGAGCAGCCGGTTTGTTGATGGGTACTTCCGACGATAAGGCTTTGCGCTTGAATGCAGACAGTCTGTACGTCTATTTAGGTGCTCGTCCAGCCTTGGGAGAACCGGCCATGAATTTCTTTACTCGCATTTGCGAAGAGGAATCGGGCAATTATACCACCATGGACTATTACCTTTCAGCCTTGCTTCTCGAGAGAAAGTTGGACCAGTTTGTCCATGCATTCGATGAACTTTATACCGTCCGCGACTCTGTTCCTCATTACTATCAGCAAGCCTTGTTCTTGTATGACAAGATGCATCCATCCAAGAAGCCGATGGTGGCAGATGAGGCCATGGAAGAACAATGGAAGGCTTACGAAGAAGAGAAAAATGGCTTGACTGGAACTATTGGAGAAGGTAATCGGATGAGGCGTAAGTTCGGTGATACATATTGGTGGTATTATCAATATCGATAAAATTTTAAGGAAACATGGGTACATCCCATGTTTTTTTATTATTTTTGCCGCCAATCTGTTTGAATAATAATAAAAAATAAAAATATATGGCAGTAGAATTGAAAGGACTTACCAAGAGAAGTGAAAATTACTCTCAATGGTATAACGAATTGGTAGTGAAAGCCGATTTGGCAGAACAGTCACCAGTACGCGGATGTATGGTTATCAAG
>ERZ808026.125-NODE-125-length-15231-cov-4.059258_pt1 | contig 15231 bp, 14 predicted proteins | sample MGYA00380182_ERZ808026 | MGnify/ENA primary metagenome ERZ808026 (study PRJEB31490, sample SAMN06133376) | cow dung metagenome | isolation source: H9 | host: cow | place: China: Chengdu | collected 2015-05 ... | reverse complement strand
CATTCCCTACAATTCAAGAAGTATACCCTGGTGTATTCGATGATCTCCAAAAAGCACAAGAAGAAAAAATAGCACAACAAAAGGCAAATTTATCAGCTTTGAGATTCAAACAATTCGCACAATCTTATAACAAAAAGTATAAAGATAAGGAGGTGCCAATAGATGAATGAAGAGTTAAAGATAATTATTAAGGCAGTAGTCGCAGATGCAAAAAAGAATCTCGACACTGTAAAAAAAGAATTAAAAGACAGCCTCGTTGGCGGTCGCATCAATAAAATCTACCAGCCAGAAAAAGATGAAATCCACCTTGTAAGAAAAAATCAGCGAAAATCTTACCGTCTCCTATTATCTGCAAGTGCTTCTCTTCCACTTATTTATTTGACAAATGATAACAAACCAAGTCCTATGACTGCACCGAATTTCTGCATGTTGCTCAGGAAACATATCCAGAATGGACGCATTACAAGCATTACCCAGCCGGGATTGGAGCGTATCATCCGTTTTCAGATTGAGCATTTAGATGAAATGGGTGATTTGTGTACTAAAACCCTTATTATAGAGTTAATGGGTAAGCACAGTAACATTATCTTTACTGATGATAAAGGAAACAACTATAAAAATTTATTAACATCTGATGTTGAAGCATTCTTCTATAATGAAGGTTATATTACATGGAATAAGAAAAATGCTGAATTAACATTCTCATTAGGCAAACTTGAAACTGCGAAAAATTATACTAAAGAACAAGCTATTGATATTGTGTACAATGACAAAATGCCTAAAGAAATTGATGTAATTGTTACTTATTGGATGACTGCAACTACATTATTTGAATATTTAGTAAATGCTGAAATGGAAAAATATTTTGCACAGATGCCAGGTGATGATCCAAAGCCAACAGCCAGCAAGGTGCTAGAGCTTAATGCTGACCATAAGACCTTTAATGCACTTAAAACTGCTTATAGCAATGATAAGGAAAAAGCAGAAAAAATTGCAAAAATTTTATATGCACAATCTCTACTTATTGCAGGATTGCAGATAGAAGACCCTGTAGCATATTGCGACCTTGTTTGCGAGTTGTTCTAATATTGATTTTATAAATACATAAAGATTAAAGGAGTTTGTCGTTTAGTTGACAAACTCCTTTTTTATACAATAGACCTGTTCGATAACCTCCAAAACGCCGTTTGAACGATTCTTTTTCCGTCATACTTAGTCAATTTTTCTTGAAAGACATACAGTATTCCTGCGAAAAATTGTCGTCGTCTGACGAAAAAATTACTCGTTCCTACGACATTTTTCCAGTTACCGAACAGGTCTATTAATTATTCGAATAAAATGCTGTAACACGATTTACACCTGATGTATCGCCAAAGAAGAAATTACCTGGTGTTTCGGTTTTAAACTGGAAAGTACCCTTAGTTTGCTCTTCAGGAAGAACCTCAAGAGTAACAAATTCTTTTTTATCATAATCGTACTTCACAGCCATAGTATCACCTGTAAGTTCAACTTTATCACCACTAATAGCAATTCCCTCTGTTGATAGGTTAATTGAACTGATAATAGCATCTTGTGATACTTTACCACCTACTTCTGACTCAATTTGTCCAACTTCAATATTAATTTCATCTACTGTTTGAGAAATTTGTGAATAATTGTTTTGTAAAGTAGTAGTATCTCCTTTTAAGGTAGTAGTATCTTTAACTAATGTTTCAATTTGCCCTTGTTGAACATTTAAACTTGTTGATAACGTGTTAGTAGTTTCAGTTAATTCATTCTGTTTAGTAGTCATGCTATCAAAAGCTACATCTAATGTTTGGGATGTTGAGTCATAATAAATTTTAGATGCTTTCAATGTATTTGAGCCATCTTCATTCATTCTAGTGAATAATGATGCAATATCCAATTTCTTAGCATTAATGTTGGCAGTATCACTAATCATGTCATTACGAATGATAGCATCATTAATTGCATCTTCTGTAATACCTGTTGCATCAAACATGACTTTACCATCAATATCCCAAATGCACATTGAATAATCGCCTTTAGCATCTTTACCAATTTGAACACGAACTCTATAACCATCTGAAATTTGAATAGTTTCATCTGCAATAAGTAGCTTTCCATCATCTGAACCTACTGAAATTAAGGCAGTATCAATTTGTCCTGTTTGAATTTTACTAGCACTGATTGAGTTAATCATGGCATCTGTAATATATCCATCTGCGACATTTAATCTATCAGATGTGATAGAACCGGCTTGAATATTGTCGGCAGTTAAGTTTCCACTAACTAGATTATTAATCTCACCATAGTTAGCTTGTATCTTATCAGTTTTAATATTTAATGCTTGAATGTTATTAGTAAGAATGTCATTTGCGATAACTGTATTAGCCATAGCCATTTGTAGGCTACCAACAGAATTTGATACACTGTTAATCTTCTGATTTAGTCCACCACCTAAACTAGAACTTTCAGTAGTTGTTTCGACATAAGACTCCATAGTTCCACTAAAACTTCCACCGGCATATTTGAAAGTAAGTTTCATCAATGGTACGATATATTCTTCTCCCTCATAGGTAAATCTAATAGTATCTAAGCAGTTTAAGTGTAATGGCATAACCCCAACACATGATGTTGCAATAGGTTGATATGAAATATCAAAAAGCATACCATATAGAATACTAGCAGTTTCTTCTGTAAAGAATGGATTGTTAATTGTGTATAATTTAGGACTTCCCTCTGCCAATACCTCACCAACAATAATATCCGGTATATCACTACGTTTCTTAACCACTATACCAGTTTTACTATAAGTAAAAGGTTTCATGACCGGTTCTGTAAATTGATGACTTAATAATTCAACATCTGATGATTGTAAACCACTTTGAAATACTAAGTTTCCCTCACGACCAAAGAAGAAATTCCCACCACATACACCGGCAACTAAGCCTAGCATTTCATGATAAGTCCAACCATCAAAGTTAGTACCAGTTTGAGTTGTAAAGCTACCATCTTCATTTTCGACTTTAATATCCTCATTAGCCATATTATAGTTAGGCACATTGTCGATTTGAATACCTAAAGTATTAGTTATCTCATTACATACCTCTATTGTTGTATATTGTCTACTTTCCTTTTGTGGCACATATAAGAATTTTAAAGCATTATAATATTTATCATAGCAAGTGATATTACTCATTAGTTTATTTTTCTCAACATTGGTTACAACATATTCACCAAAAGGAATATCTAGCCATTGTTTAACTCCATCTACTTCAATCTCAATAGATATAGTAAATGTCACTGACATTAACTCCTGTATGAATACGTCTTTATATAATGAAAAAGTCACACGTGAAAAGATTAAATTTCCTACGCTATATCCGTTAGTACATCCATCCCATTCCCAATTTATTGAGTTAAGAACATTTGATAAATCAAGTTGTTTGCCATTGAGTGTCATGGATAATTTCAATTTACGGTTATCATCTTTCCATGCTATGTTATAAGCATCTTTGACTTCAACTAGATTTGATACGTTATACATCTAATCACCTCTTTCTATTTTGTTTTATGTATTAGCGTTCAATTAAATTGAATTTCAAACTATCTGCCACCACGTTACGGTTAGGAATTGCACTGTAAATATTTACATCACGACTTCCAACATACATAGTTTTAGTTACCATTCCGGCAGATAATGGCGAATAATAGGTAACTTGAAAGAATGTTGGCATAACTGCATTAAGAACCATAGCTATTTCTTGTGGAGTCATGTCGGCACTTCGCCATTCAAGTTGAATTTTCTCTTTATGGCAAATCAATGTACGTTGTAGTGAGCCATCAATTCCCCTAGCACTATCTAAGTCGTAACTTTCAATAGTCCATGACATAACAGATGGAGTAGGCATCACTTTTCCATTTATTTTAAGAAAGAAATATTTTTCTTCTTTTACTTCTTCTACTGTTTCTATTTCATTAGACATTATAAATCTCCTTTCAATATTTTAATTTGAAAAAAGTAACATAATTCACAATTTATATTAATATATATTATAATATAGAGAATGTGAATGTTGTTACTTTTTTATCTAGTCCACATGGAAAGCACCCACATAATGTGAGTGCCTTGTAGTGAACTAGATTATAACCAACTAGTATCTAATTGACCTAAACTTGACATTTCTTTCATGTTCTTCACTGTTGAACGTGCTACTTCACGACCATCTAAGTTTACAACAACCGTAGTAGTAGCGTTACCCATACCATTTGCAAGAGTTTTAGTTTGTTTATCAAACATAGCACCCATTTCGTTCCATAGTTTATTAAGTGGTAAAATTGCTTCACCACCAGTACCGTTCTCACCACCGGCAAGTAAAGTATTTCCATTCATACCGAAAATCATATTAGAACCATTAGGCATGATACCACCATTTTTCCACCAACTTATTGAAAATTTAGGAATTGATGGTGGATTGATAGAGAATTTACCTGTAACACTTAAATGTGGTAACTTGATTTTAGGGAATGATAATTTTACATTAAATGCCGATTTGATTTTACTAATCATAGTAGAAACTGTCGATTTGGCACTGTTCATAGCATTACTGATGCTATTCTTCACTGAGTTAAATACATTAGATACTGTATTCTTAGCACCGTTAAAGCCACTAGTAAACAAGGATTTAATTCCGTTAATGATTGAACTTACACTATTCTTAGCACCGTTCATGATGTTAGTAATTGTTGTCTTGATAGAATTAAAGATGTTAGTTATCGTTGCTTTAGCATTATTAAAACCATTAGAAAATACCGTTTTAATGTTATTAATGATAGTATTAATAGATGACTTAATACCGTTCATTATGTTAGCAATTGTTGTCTTAATAGCATTGAATGAGTTGCTAACTGTATTCTTAATGTTATTCCATGTATTAGACATTGAACTAGAAATAGCACCAATTACTGTTTGGATAACTGATTTAATTCCATTCCAAATTGCAGAGAAAACAGATTTAATGCCATTTAACACATTTGTTGTGTTGGCTTTAATGTTATTCCATGCGTTACTGATGTAAGTAGCAATAGCCTGTCCAACTGTTGTCACTATTGATTTAATACCGTTCCATATTGTATTGAATGTATTTTTGATAGCATTTAAACTAGCATTGAAGATGTTTTTCCATCCTTGAATAACTGCTCCAAAGAATGTCGAAATACCGTTGAAAATAATTTTAATAGTATTGCTTACTCCGTTACAGAAGTTTTTAACTACTGTTCCAATAGTTGTTCCAACTGATTTAATGAAGTTGCAAATATTATCCCAAACACCTTTAATGACATTCCATACTAAGTTGAAAGCATCTTTAATTAAATTTAATACTGTACTTGCCCATGATTTTAAAATATTAGCAATAGCATTAATCACTGTTGACACATAAGATTTAATGTTATCCCATACTTTTACTGCAATATTTTTCATTTCAGTAAAGTCACCAGTGAATACTCCTTTAATAGTTGCTAACACTAATTGAATAACACTTAAAGCAAGTTTAATTTGTTGTGCAATAATGTTGTAGATATTAACGAATGTTGTTTTAGCAGAATTGAAGATATTAGTAAAAGTTGATTTTAAGAACTGCCAAATAGATGTAGCAATAGATTTAATGATATTCCAAATTGTTGTGAAAGTGCTAGAAATTACATTCCACATATCTTTTACAATACCATTAATGTCAATTCCGGCATCATTAAAGTATTTAACGACACTATCCCACACTTTTTTAGCATACTCTTCAACTGTTTCCCAATTTTTCCATAAAGCTACACCAATAGCAATTAAACCACCAATGGCTAATACTACTAATCCAATAGGTGATGTTAAGAAAGCAAATGCACTACCTAAAGCAGTAACAACTCCACTACAAATAGCACCAATTCCATTGAATATGCCTACTAATCCATTCCAAATTTCAATAACTTTATTGATAAGTTTGAACGCTCCTACACATCCCATGATACCTAAAGCTAAAGACTCGAAGAATGTCAGATTATCTTGAATAAAGCCTAAACATTTCTCTAATGAACCACTTAATTTTTCTAACATATCTGCAACTAATTGGATAGCACTTTGTCCTACCCAACTGTTCATGAAGTCACGAACTAATTGAATTGCATCTGCTAATACCTGTGCGAAAATTCCACCTAATATAGTAGCAATATCGCCTAAGTTATTAATGAATGGTTGACAAGCATCTGCGAATTGACCGAACCATTTACCACAATCTCTGATGAATTTTTGAATTTGTAATAATAGGTTATTTAGTGCATCAATAAATTTTTGAGTGTTAGGATTGTTTGATGGATTGAGATGCTCAAATAAACCAGTGATGACCTCAACAACTGCATTAGTCATTTCTAATGAAGTAGCAATAATTTGCCCTGTAATACCACCTAATAGAATAACTGTTTTGTCAAGACCATGTTCCCAACATTGATAGAAGAAGTCTGCCATAGCTTTTCCTAACTTATCAACATTGATTTTTAGTTTTGAAAATTCTGACTCAATTTGTGGGGCAATAGCCATAAAACCAGTTTTGAAGTGTTGAATTATGTCTAAGAATACCTTTTGTAATCTTGTCAATTCTTTAGCCATAGTGTCGATAGCATTGACTCCCTCTTTAGCTACTGTTGAGTTGATGCCACCAAGACCACCGCCACCGCCACCGGATGAACCACTACCACTTCCACCACCACTTCCACTGTCACCATCTTTGTCAGAATTGATGACATTTAACTCGTCAATTCCCATTAAACCTTTTAATTCTTTACCTAACTTTTTAGCACTTCCTGTTGCTTTATCAAGACCATCTGAAATGCCACCTGTTCCACTTCCAACATTGTCAATGGCACTACCTAAGTTTTCAACTTCACCTACAATGCCACCACCACCGGATGATTTAATAGACATTCCAAATAATGCTAGAATACCATTTACAACTGATGCTATCTTATTGAAGATTGTTGTTAAGGCATTTGCTAAAGCTATCAATGATGGCACTACTGCGTTCCAAATAGGAGCAACAACATTACCTAATGCAACTTTCAATGACTCTAAAGCACTTACTAATCTTCTAGTTCTATTTGCCGGTGAGTCAATCGTATTTGCTAAATCGCCACTAGCTTGTGATAAGCCTTGCATAGCAAACTGATAACGTAGCATAGTTTTCTCTGCCTGTGACATAGCATTATAAGATTTAGTAATTCCTTGACTTAATGCAAATTGTTGTAAATTAACTTCTGTTGCAACTACACCAAATTCATACAATGTTTCAGTAGAACCGGCAAGATATGATTTTAATTTACCAAAAGCATCTGCACTGTCAATGTTGAAGAAAGAACTCATGTCTTGTGCTAACATAGACATATCCTTACTTAACTGAATAGCCTGTGGTGATGTTAAACCTAAGTTACTAGCCATTGAGTATAAAGTAGATGAAAAATCTTGCATTTGAGTTTTTGAAACACCTAATGTACCATTCAATTCTTCAATCCATTTAGTCATGTTTTGAGTTTCAGAACCAAATACATTGGCGAATTTACTTCCAGTTTCAATAGCATCCATAGAACCTGTTAATGATGATTTTAATGTGTTAAATGCACCGTATAATGTAGCAAATGGTAGGATACTTGATAGTAAACCTTTAAAGCTACCACTTAAACCTTTATTAGCATTTTGAACATCTTTAACTGCTTTTCTATGAGCCTTACTCCAATCGACAATTTTCTTCTTAATATCTCCAATGGCTTTTCCACCATCTTTAAAACCAGTAGTGAACGCTTGTTTGATAGTTCTACCAAAATTACCAACATATGATTTAGCTTTTTGGATTGCATCACCAAATGATGTAACCTCCATAGCACCAATTCTAGCTTTATTGATAGCACTCGGTAATTTATTAAACCCACCAACAACTCCATTAACGTCTACCATTAACTGCTTTAAAGTTTGTGATGTGATTTTCATGTATTCTCCACCACTAGTAAATCGTTGATTGAGTTGTCCTAAAGCATCATCAAATATTTGTGAGTCAATTCCACATTTTTTAAATAATGCACTTAATTTTTCTACTTCTTTAACAATAGGTTCTAAATTAGATTTAGATGGACTTTCTTGCCATGCTTTGAACATATCACCTAAAGCACTTTCACTTAAAGATGCCATAGCATTGAATTTTTGTAAAATATCAATAGCCTGTTCTTCTTGTAATGAAAGTTTTAGTAATTCGTTGTGAGTTTCTTTAATGGCTTTACTAAAATTCACGTATTCTTCTTCTGCATTATCAATTTGATAGTCAGGCATTTCAAAACCATCCATGATTTTGACACAAGCCGACATACCATCTTCCATTTCTTCAATGTCAAGTTGTAGTTCTTCCATTTCAAATCTAATTGAATTAATACTACTTAAAATTTGAGTCTTAACATCCTCTAATGAGTTAATGTCAACTTCAAACACTAGTTCGCCATCATTAAGACCACGTTGCATTTGCTTAACAATGTCTTGAACATAAAACGCTACTTCCATTAAATCTTTTTGAACGCTTTGGGGAACTTGACTAAAAGTGTTTGCTAAACTTTTTGATACGTTATTGATTGAATGAGAAATTCCACTCATTTCAGATGAAATCTGTTTACCAATGCCACTCAATGCACCAACATTAAGTAAATCTGACATTCCATCCCCACCACCACTAGATGATGAACCGGATGTATTAGTTTTGATATTTACTTCTGCATCAATATTGAGTGATTTTTTTACTTGATTTTGAATATCTCTCATTGTATTACCTACGGTCTGTTTAACTTTATTCATAGCGTTATTTAGACCAGTAAGGTTAATATTGCCAAATAGGTTCGACATAGATTTTTGAGTATTTTTCAATGTTTTGTCTACATCTGTAAATGACTTTTCAATTTTGTCAGTTTTTTTGTCAACTGTCTTAGCCATCTTATCCATACTTTTATCAACGTCTGAACTGTCTATCGTGACCTTGATTTGAATATCATCATTTCCCATCTTAAATTTGCACATCCTTTCGTTATAATATTATTTTTGCCCCAAAGTGCATTGGAGCAAATCGCAAAAAAATAGGGAGATAGAAAGACAGATTTATTTTTCCATCTTCTCTATCTCCCTATGATTTTTTTGTTTATCTTGCATAGCATATGCCCAATTCATCATTTGAGCAGTAAGTTGTTGTTCATCTTTAGTTAGACCATCTTCATCTGTTGTTGCTTCAATACCATCTTTAACAAAAGGATAGGCTTCATCTAGGCTAGGATAATTTGCATCTTTAGACAATAAACGTGCTACTGATAAGCCGACTAAATTAGCAGTTTGCCATGAGAAAAATGCCATAGTTTCTAATTCTGTCTGTTGACGTTGTTTATAACTATCTGCATATTGAGTAACTTCTTTCAACGTTAAATCATAAAACTCTTGTCGTGACAATCCAATACTCATACATTGGACTATCATATCTTGACACATTCCCTCGAATGTTTGTGGTATAGTAGGCTCTACGCTCTCATTGTCGCTCTGTGTAGCGTTTTGTTCTTCATCTTGATTAATTAGACCACTTTCCTCATAAAGCCTTAAAATCAATGAAAATAAGTCGTCTACGTCATCTATTAAGTCGTATATTGTATCTTCATCTAAATCATATCTATCTAATGATAGTGAGAATATAAATACTAAATCTTCTAATTTAGGCATCATATTCTCAATAGGTTTAGTGATACTTCCATATATATTTTCTAAGATGATGCAATTATTCATAGTAAGTTTTGGCTTATAGATATTCAATCCATGTTTAAGGACTACCATAGTCCTCACCTACTATTCTTCTTCTGTTGATGATGGTAAATATTTAGCTTGAATTAATAAAGGCATGAATACATCTGCGAATAATGACATTACTGAATGTTCATCTTCATCTAAGTAAGCATCTACAACTTGCATAACTCCCTCTTCTGTAATTCCATGTTCATAGCGTTGTGATGCACAATGAATAGTTGCTACAATTACTGCAAGTGGTGGTAATTCTAATTTAGTCATGTCAATATCTTGTGCATCATCAGTTACTCCACCCATCATATTAAAAATATAACCTAATGGATTACCGATTTTACTTTCTAAAGTAATTTTTTCCTTAGTTCTTAATGCTAAACGTAAACCCATAAATTCAATGTAATCTTTTTTCATATAGCTAATCGCTCCTTATAAATTTAGATAATGTTTTCCTACTGATTGTAGTAGGTATGCCACAATCGTAGGCATAATAAAAGACATTAGATAATCTAATGTCCTCTATATGTCTATGATTATTCACCGATAGCAGTAAAGTCGAACGTTACGTCTGTATTAGGTGTGATGGCTAATACAAAAGTCATGGCTTCTCCCACTGATAATTCACCGATAGCAACTGAAATTTCACCAGTAAATGAGATAGTTACTCCATCAGGTAATTTGATTTGAATTTCGTGTTGTCCACCTTGTTCTGCTAAGTCACGTAATTTTTTGAACTCTGCTCCATCATAGAACCCACTGAACTCTAGGCTTTCATTTGGTTCTTTAAGTCCATTGATGTATACACGACCTTCGTTGTCTAAAGATGTCACCTCAACTGTTGATTTTTGTTCTGAAAAGCTAGGAATTGAAGTTAAATTTTTAACAACTAATTCTCCTACTTTAACTTCTGTTTTTGCACTTAATTGAATTGCCATATGTTTTCGTCATCCTTTCTCTATTTGATAATATGATGTTGACTATTTTTTAGGAATATCTTACCAGTATATTGCATAGTCTTACAATATAGAGGTTCAACGTACATATCATTACTAGTGTACGTTCTACGTAGTCCTACTTCTTTCATGATGTTATCTATTAAAGGCATATATTGTAGGACTTCCATTGGGTTTTTAGCATAAATGCTAATTTCATATGAAACATCAACTATTTCCAATCCATTTTGTTCATAGAAATAGTCAGTGTTATTTACTTCATCTAAAATTAATAAAGGGATTGCTACGTCTACATTGATAGGTGGCATGATGAAATACACATCAAGTCCAGTTCCAGTAGAAAGCATCTCTATTAGTTCTTGTCTAATTGAAAGCATTTCATCAACTCCTATAATCTATCTTTAATACTTTTTTCTACAATTTGTTTAGCTTTACCATCTTTGAAATATTTATAAGTATCAGTTACAAAGAAATGTGGTGGGATACCCATAGTAAATCTATATTGTCCACCACCAACAGGATAAACCCATCCATTTTGTCTACCATTCCATTGTGTCGCATAAATACCTGTACCGTATTCCACATATATCGCATAATTGACATATGGCACTACTGTTATACTAGCAAGGTTTGGCGAAAACTCCAATGGCATGATAGTGACACTTCGTCTTAATTGTCCTGTTGGTGAGTAAGTATCGTTACCTGTTGTTTTAGCAATATTCTCTTGCTCCAACACTTTAATATCTCTAGCTACTTGACGTAAACCTACTTTAATACCAGTGTCTATTTTCTCCTTAGTTTCTTTAATAGTTTTATTCAATGATGATAAATCTATTTCTACATTAAACTTAGCCATAGTTTACATCTTCTTTAAACCATATGTAATAGATTTAGGTAATATGACAAATTGTTGATACACTGTAAATGTTGTTACTTTATAAAGAACTCCATCTACTTCGATTGCATCAATTTCTTCACATCCCTCTATATAATCTATTGCACATTCAAAATTAACAGAAGAGTTTACTCCATAAGTTTCTTCTGCATATCGTTTTGAAATAGGTGTAAGTGAACATTTGACATTCTCATGAATAGTTTCATGAATAGTTTCACACACTCCATACTCATTAGGTTTACCCACTGATGTAATTAATAATGAACAACTCTCTGTATAAAATAAATCGTTAATATTTGACATTTACCATCACCAAGCCTTTACTTTAGCTTTTGGTTTTGGTAAGGCATCTAAAATATATTTAGGAATACCATCTAATTGATATATTTCATTAGAACCCATGAAAGTAATTGAACGACCATTAGAACTGATTGACTTAATACCAACATTACTATCTGATGCAATAATTGATTTATGTAAGCTATACACGTGACTAGCTAACATTACACATTGATTACCATATAAATATAGAATGTCAATATAATCATTTTCAGTTACTCCTAAGTAATTCTCAATTAGTCCAACTGCTAACTCCATATATAAATCGTATTCTTCTTCTATTGTAATATCATGCCATCCATTGTCATAAAGTGATAGGTCTTGATTGGTAAGTTTTAAGTAAAGTTTTTCTTTACTCATAATAAAACCAACTCCTTAAATTATGCTTTAGCGATACGTACAATAGATTTTGGTCTACAAATCATAGCACCATATACGAATAATGATTTCCAGTATGATGTAAAGTTAGCTTCATGTTCACCAACTGCTTCACGTTCAATTAAAGCAACATAGTTGATAGCATCTTTATGAAGAATGATTACTTCTCCATCTTGTAATAAGTTAGAAATTAATACTCCACATCCACTTACTGTAACATTAGCTAAACCATTTAATTCTGTTGCAATATGTACGTTATGACCGAACTCTGCACTTTGTTCTAACATTGTTAAAGTTTTCCAGTTCATCATGATTACACGACCATCTGCCGGTACTTCTTCTCTATCTAAAGCACGAACTCCATCATTAATGGTACTATAAATGTTAGCTTTTGTTAAAGATGCTTCTACTTTTTGAATATCTTCATCTGCACGAACTAAACCTAAAACGTGTCCATCTAAAGCTAATTGCATACGGTGAGCCTCTTGACGAATTTTAGCTTCACGTACATTTACGTTAGTCATAGCATATTCAACGCTATCAAAATCTAAACCTACGAATTTTTGTTGGTCTGGTTTCATAGTGATAGTTTCAACTTCTGCACGACCAAAAGCATTAACTCCATAAGGAACATAATCTGCTAAATCTCCATCTGTTTCTTTAACTTTTACTACTACATATTCTCCATTTCCGTTCATCATAACTTCTTGTGCGATTGCACGAACGATTGAACGTGTTTGATACGCTTCTTGAACTTCTCCTTTGATTAATTTTCCAAAAGCGTCTTTAATTAAACTAGTTTGTGTTAAGTCTGCCATTTTTTTATCTCCTTTAAATATTTATAGTAGTTATTTTTAAAGTCGTACTTCACGACTATTTTCTTAAAGCATCTAAAATTGCTTTTTCTAATTCTGAATGAGTAGCTTTTACTCCATTTGCAATATCATTTAATGTGATAGGTTTATTTTCTTCAATAGGTGTCACCGGTACTTCTGCCGATTGTTTGATTTTAGACTCAATTTGAGCATTAACTGATGCACCCATTTCTTGTTGTAATTGGTTCATTTTAGCTAATGAACTCTCTGCATCCATTGTGACTAACATATCTGCTAATGATAATGGTAAGCCACGTTCTGTTAAATTCTTTTCAATTTCGTGTTTATAAGTTTGTTGATTATAAGCCTGTTGCTTAGTTTCTAACTCCTGTTCACGCTTAGTCAATTCCTCTAATCTCTTGTTGTATTCATATTCCTGTTTTTGACTTTCGTTCATTTGTGATAACTTCTGACTTTCTTCTAACTGATTTAGTCGTTGTTCAAATTTAGATTGCTCTTTAGCTAATCGTTTTTGAATAATTGCATCAACTTCTGATTGAGTAAATGTTCTTTCTTTAATTTCCTCTTCTTTTGTTTCGACAACTTCCGTTGCCTGTTGTTCATGAACTTGATTTTCTTCCATTTAGTAGCTACCTCTTTCTTTTTAAGTCCTATGAGTATGGACTATTATTTTATCCGAGTTGTTCTTTCACGTCTACAATCAAGTAAAAAGACATAATTGAAAAAAGTAACATATTCCACAATTTATATATATAATATATATTAATAGTAAAATGTGAATGTTGTTACTTTTTTTGACTCATGTTAGGTACATGATAACCTATTTCTTTTTACGCTTATTATAAGCATCTTCTTTTAATTTTCTCATTTGTTCGACACGCTCTTTAGCTTTAGCATCTGCATAAGCCATCATGTCATCTTCAAACATTGATTTAACTTCTTTACCGTTTTCATCTAATTTACATGGTTGTAAGATGCACCGACAATTAGGATGAGCAATTAAATCTTGCATCTTAACCTCTGTTGTTTTATATATCGTACCATCCATGTCACGACACTTTTTACATACATTCTTTTGAAAGCCATTATCTGAACCATGATATGCAACCCATTTCATACCATTCATTCCCATCTTCATAGCTTGATGAACTTCTGCTTTATTCTCTGCAACTGCCATTTCAGTTCTAACTAGTGTCTTACATGAATTATAAGCCTTAGCCATTTCTTCTTTAGTGCCTTTGAATAATGTTCGACTCATTCTGTCTGCAACTTTGTTATAGCTATCTCCACGAATGATACCTTGTCTGATTGTGTTTTCAATACTATATCTTAACTTCTCTGCTCTCTCCTTAATTCTAGTATTAAACCATCTACCACTGATGGCATCACCTACCATTTCAACTGGCACTCCTTTAGCTATCTCCACTAATTGCTTAGATATATTAGGCATCATTACATAGCTTTCCAATGTATGAATACTTTGTATTTGATTGAATTGTGGTAATGGTGTGTTTAATTCTAATAAGCCATATTCTGTGTTTAATTTATTTAAGTCAACATAATCTGTCACATATAACTCTTTAAGTGTACCGGTTAATATTCTTTCTTCTGCTTTAGCTAATTCATCTATGATTAAATTAATCTGCTTTTGCAAATCTTGAAGATGTTGTAATTCACTGAACTGGAAATTAGGATTGTTCTGTTTAATCATATCCATATCCAAAAGCCATTTAGCTATTTCCTTTTCAATGTCCTTATTAGCATTTACATATTCCTTTTGAATTTCTTTAAGAGTACGTCTTAAATGCTTTTCATAATTAGCATCTAATATTTTAGTCTTTTCCTCTTGATAGATTGTTTCTAGCATCATCTATCACCTACTCTTCAACTGGCTCTTCATCTTGTGGTGTTTCTTCTTCTGTTTCTTCTTCTGTTTCCTCTTCTTCATGATTAAACTCTTCATCACTATATGGA
>ERZ808026.124-NODE-124-length-15235-cov-3.061354_pt1 | contig 15235 bp, 8 predicted proteins | sample MGYA00380182_ERZ808026 | MGnify/ENA primary metagenome ERZ808026 (study PRJEB31490, sample SAMN06133376) | cow dung metagenome | isolation source: H9 | host: cow | place: China: Chengdu | collected 2015-05 ... | reverse complement strand
ACTGCATCATACTCAGTAGCCAGATTCTTATAATATGTTGCAAAAAGCACATCATCAGACATCTTGAAAGACCTCTTGTCTGAAGTAGCGGTGATATCTTCTACAGAAGTGAATCCTACCCATCCTTTCTCTTTATAGAATGTATTGTAGACGATTCCTGCTGCTGTCTGAGCATTCTTATAATATGCTTTTCCTGCATAGAAGCAGATACGGGCCTTGATAGCAAGAAGTGACATATAATTGATTCTCCATCCACGATACCAGAAGAACTCACCCATCTCATCAATATACATTCTTGAATCAAATCGATAGTGGGCACTCCAGCTTGAGCTTGAACCTGACGAATTGCTTGTAGACATAGCCTGAGGGTGGAACTCTGTATCGAATTTCTTCAGAATCGGCTCTGCTACAGTTATATCTTTAAGACATTTTTCAATAAAAGCAGTAACAGTAAGTTTATCACCGATTTCTGATGTAAACTTATCTCTATAAGGAAGATATGTTCCTGAAGGATTTGTCGAAGGCGCAGGTGCAAAAAGACGGAGGAGGTCGAAGTGAAGCATTGCACGAAGAGCAAATGCCTCCGCCTTGATAAGGTCACGCTCGTCCTCGCCATATGCAAACTCGCTGTGCGGAACATTGTCGATGTGTTCGATAATCTTGTTAATGTTAGCGATTACAGAGTACTGTGTCTCCCAGATAGTCTGAATGACAGGCTGAGTATTAGTTGAATTATAAATGAAGTCAGCAGCATCTTTGGTCGCCTGCATGGTATATGATCCCTGCTGAGAATCATCAGTCAGATACTCCTGAGCGGCTGCGCTGAGGAAACCCCATGAAAGATTCTCACCGTAGAGGTCGCGGCTGCCGATCTTGAGGTATACACCGTTGAGCGCATTTCTGAAGCCGTAGCCGGAAGTGAAGAGATCATCCTCATCGATTGAATTCTCAGGCGTGATTGCAAGCCAGTCGCAGGATGCTGCGAGGAATGTCAATGCAAGTATATATAATATTCTTTTCATGTTTAGAATCCAAGATTAAGGGTGAAACTGAATGAACGTGAGTATGGATAAGCAAGTCCTCTCTCTCTTCTGATGCTTGAGAGATAGAAGATGTCATTCGCGCTCAACGAAAGCTTGCACATAGTGATGTGGGCCTTTCTGAGAAGTTCCGGCTTGAAGTCGTAGCTCAAGGTTATTGAACTGAACTGCAATGTGTTATCCTTCTGGATAAATCGTGAAGTAGAACCTGTGGTGATGTTTCTGTCACGGATGTCCTTCATGGTGGTTACATCACCCGGCTTCTGCCAACGGTCCATGAGAACTCGTCTGTCGACATTGTCTCTTGAAAGATCGACGTTCTCCACATAATTCACGAGCGTGCTGTTGTAGGCATCACCTCCGAAATGGTAGAGGAATGATGTGAAGAGTGACCACTCTCTGAATGTGGTAGTGATACCGAATGATCCCTGACCCTTAGGTGCTGTGTCACCGATCACTACCCAATCCTCTGCAGACCACACGTCAGTCACTTCACCATTAGGCTTGAGGTAAATCTCCTTACCGTTTGAAGGCGAGATACCGAGGGAATTCATACCTGCAATTGCAGTCATCGATGCACCCTCATAATATTTCAGATATGGCTTCGAGTATTCTGAATTCGTAGAAGTTGTAGGGTTGTAATTCTTGAACAGTTCCTCGACCTTCTTGTTATATGCCTGCATGGCCTCGGAAATCTCAATCACAGTGTTCTTGTTGCGTGCGAAGTTACCGAATGCCTGTACCATCCAATCCTTATCCTGATATACTCTCACGCGAAGATCAAGCTCGGCACCGAGGTTTCTTACCACACCCATGTTCTCCTTGTGTGAAGTAAATCCGGTTGATGAAGGAAGTGCGAAGTCTGTGATCAGATCGACTGTCTTTGCGTTGTATACCGAAGCCTTGAGGAAGATTCTGTCTCTCCACAGACCGAACTCAAAACCGAGGTCGAGCTGATATGTTCTCTCCCACTTGAGATCCTTGTTACCCATCTGTGAAAGATATACTCCATAACCGGTCGGGAACCAGTTGCCGGTCTCAAGCTGATAGAGGTTTCTTGCAGAATACTGTGAGAAGTTTGTCTTACCTGTCAATCCGTATGATCCTCTGAACTTGAGTGTTGACAGTACCGGGTTATTCTTCAGTACCTCATAGTTGTGAATGTTGATACCTGCACCTGTTGCCCAGAACATTGACCATCTTCTGTTTGAACCGAACTCTGATGAACCGTCAAGACGGCCGGTAAGGTCGGCAAAGTAGATGTTGTCCCAAGCATAGTTTCCAGTCAGAAGGAATCCTAACAGACGTGATCTCTGGTCATTACGCGACGGCTTGTTGATGATCTCTGCAGCGTAGTTTGAAGATGTAAGGTCACCTCCAGGGAATCCACGGTAGTCAGCATACTCGGTAGTATACTGGCTTGAGCGGAGGTTGCTCGAGAGGTTAAGGTTCATGTAGTGCTTCTTGATGCTCTTGTTGTACATGAGCTGAAGTGTACCGTCAATTACGTTACTGTCACCTGATGAAACACTTTTGTCACCATTCATGGCAAGGTTACCTGTTCCGTATGATGCAGATGCAGGGTCCTTGTAAAGCTCAGAATTCTCTCTCTTGATGGTAGCTGACATCTGGAGTCTCAGTCTGAGGTCCTTTGTGATGTTCCAGTTGACAAGGAGATTGTCTACGATCTCGTAGTATTTGGTCTTGTCGTAGCTGTTGTAGTTGTGGATCTCATACAGCGGGTTCACGAGCGTACCGGCATATCCTGAGAAACTTTCAAGCTTTCTGAGATAGTTGCCGTCCTCATCGTAGATTCTCAGGTATGGATTCAAGTGAGAATAGTCACTGAATGAGTTGAACGGCACATCATTGCTGTTTCCGAAGGTAAACGTAGTCTTGTTCTTTACCTGGAATTTACCGATACGGTAGTCAATGTAGAAACCTGCACCTGTAACGTTTCGGTTAGACTTCTGCATGACACCGTTATTGCCGTTGTAGTTAAGCTCAACACCCCATCTTACGTTGTTCTCACCACCGTCAACATAGATGGAATGTCTCTGGCTGAAAGCATTTCTAAGACCGAGTGAAAGCCAGTAAGTATCAACACCGCCGATGATGTTGTTCAATCTCTCGTAGTAACCGTTTGTATAAGGGGATATGCTAGGAGTAGAGCTATCATAAAGACCTGCAAGTCTCTCAGCTTCAAGCTTCTCGCTAGCTGTCATAAGATTATACGAAGACAAGTCAGGCGCCTCGAATGTGAGAGTCGTATTGTACTGGAGTCTCAGTTTTCCTGCTTCTGGGGCACGAAGCTCGACTACGATCACACCATTTGCAGCACGTGATCCATAAAGCGCTGTTGCTGCAGCGTCCTTGAGGATGTTGATACTATGGATTCTTGTAGGGTCAAGGTCATAGATCTTCTCGACATCCACTTCAAATCCGTCAAGGATGAAGATAGGCATGTTGGACGTACCTGAGAGTGACTGCTTGGAAATATCCTGGGACTCAAGTGAAGTGCCGCTGAAACTGGTCTGACCTCGCAGAGAAATCTCCGGAGATGCATTAGGGTTTGCACCTGCAGCGATGTTCTGCTGGATACGGAATGACGGATCAAAGGTCTGGATAGCAGAAATCATGTTGGTTGGATTCGCTTTCAGAATCTCGTCCTTCTTGATCTTAGTGGTGTTGCCGGAGAAACCGTCCTTTCTGATCGGTGCGAATCCTGTGACGATCACGTCATCAAGACTCTCTGTTGCTTCTACCAGCGTCACATCCATCTTGGCATGACTTCCGATCTTGACTTTTACGGTTTCGTAACCGATCAGCGAGTAGATAAGTGTTCCACCGCCGCTAGGTCTTTTGATCGAGTAATATCCGTCCTCATTTGTGAGAGAGCCATAGCTCTGCCCTTCAAAATAGATTGCGACACCGATAAGGGGTTCGTCTGTGACTCTGTCCCTTACGATACCTGCAACATAGCCTTCCTTAGTACCCTGAGCTGATGCTTCCGCTCCAATAATGGCGCTGAAGCTGAGAGTCAGAAGTACCGACAAGGCCAGGAATTTAAATTTAGACATCATGTTTCTATTGTAATTCGTTATTTCTTCAATATGTCAAGAATACCTTCGTTCCTGATGATTATCATACCGTGCCTGTCGGCAGTAATACCCTTCTCAAGCTTGTATGTGTATTTAGGAACAGAGCCTTCCATAATTGTTGGAAGATAGATGTATTCGATATTGCTGCACATCTTCTTAAGATCTTCACCAGCCTCAATGATGTGAGTCGAAATCATGAAGATGCTGCTCTTGATGTGCGAAAATGCTTCAGTCACGGCAACAGTTGCATCAAATGCATCCTTTACGTTTGTACCTCTGAAAAGCTCGTCAAAGATGATCACAAGATTCGGCCATGTGTTCACACTCTGAGCACACCTCTTAAGACGTCTTACCTCGGCGTAGAAATGGCTGTATCCCCTATTAAGGTTGTCCGGAAGATTGATGGTTGTGAAAAGACCATCGCGTACTGAAAAACGCATTGCTTCAGCCGGTACAGGGAAACCTACATGAGCAAGGAATACTGCGATTCCAAAGGTTTTCATAAAGGTAGATTTACCTGCCATATTTGCTCCAGTAAGGAAAACAATATTGTTTTCTGCGCTGATTGTCAAATCATTTGATACAGGCTTCTTCAGCATTGGGTGGTAAGCGCCTTTAAGTTCCATCACATTATCTTCTGCAGGAAGAACCTCAGCCTTTACATAGCCATTCTCCTTTGCAGTTGTTGCCACAGAGATGTAAACATCAATATGGTAGACATAATTGAGAAGATAATGGACCTGCTCATTGTTCTCATATCTGAGGAGATTGTCAAAGAAGGCCGCCTGATCCTGTGAGAGATTCTCTATACCCTTAGCCTGGATGACAGGAGCAAATTTCTCACTGTCTATGATCTCGCGGATTTTATCAAGTTCTGTCGTTACTGAAGTGATTTCCTTGTCCTGAGCCATTGTGGCTGTAAATTCATTCAGGGTATTGATGATCTCGATCAGAGAGATAATACCTCTTTCAGCCTGCTCAAACTCAGTGTCAGTCTTGATGATCTTCTTCAATCTGCGTTGTAGGGCACTCTTCTCGCTGTTTCCAAGAGCAGGATCAGAAACGATTCTTGTTCTCTCGTCAGTGTCCGAGAGATAGAATTCTGCTGCATCAAACCATATTGCCTTGAATGGAAAACTCTGAGATGTTCTCTGGAAATATCCGATCAGAGCAGATCTGCGCTTGATAAGTTCGTAATTGTCAAGCGGATTGTAGAACATTTCCTCAAGAATCTGAGAGCCGCCACGCGTACGTGCGTTATTATAAAGTGCGTAGACTGATATCTCCTTCTTGTGAGAGAAGATACCCAGGTCATTAAGTGTCTGCTTATCTATTATGAAACTCATATCTCACTCTCGTTAATTTCTTCACCCCTGATGATATCAAGGATTTTCTCGTTCTTGATGATTGTCATACCATGACGGTCTGCAGAAATTCCTTCCGCAAGCTTGTATGGATATATTAATCTTGTACCGTCCATCTGTGTAGGAAGGAAACGGAACTGAACATTACCGCATTTCTCAGATAGCGCAGGACCAACTTCGACGATATGCGTAGAAATGATGTAAAGACAGTTTCGATGTGAAGCATATGCATCTGTTACTGCGAGGGTTGCATCATACGCATCCTTTACATTTGTTCCCTTGAAAAGCTCATCAAAAATCACAAACAGGTTTCTTCCTTCGGCGACTCTCTGCGCGATACTTTTCACTCTAAGAACCTCAGCATAGAAATGGCTGTATCCCTGAGCTATGTCATCCGGAACATTGATTGATGTGAAGATACCGTCTACAGGAGTAAACCTGATCTTTGATGCCGGCACAGGGAATCCCATCTGAGCCAGATAAAGAGCAATAGACACCGCCTTCATGAATGTTGACTTACCAGCCATATTGACACCTGTGAGGAAGAATACATTCTTCTCACCGTCAATACGTATATCATTTGCTACAGGTTTCATGAGTGATGGATGATAGACACCCTCCATCTCTATATACCTTTCCTGAGCATCTATTGCTTCTGCAAAGCCGAATCCCTTATCTGCAGCTGTTGTTCCGACTGCCATGTAGAGATCAAGCTTAGCAAGGAGCTGCATCATTGTGCGTACGGCATCTCCAAGGGTGAGCCTTAACAGCTTATCTGCGCTTATTGCCTGGCCGAGAGACATGTCGACACTCTTCTTTGCAATAGTCTGCAACTTCTTTCTATGATCTGAAGTGATGACAGAAGTCAGAGTATCTATATCATTGATATCAGGGCAATTCTCACGAGGGAAAGCTTCAACCATCTCAACTGCCCCAAGAGTAACCTTCGCTAGAACTCCCATTCCCTCAAGCATCTTCTCATATGCCCTGTTATTTGCGAGTACCATTTTACACTTTGATGTAAAGATACCCATAGCGGAAGACAATGCGTCTGTAGAAGTGTTAGAGTTGATGTAATATTCAATCAGTTCTACCTGCGTTTCATCGAAAGGAAACTCTCTGTTCAACGACTTGTAATAGCTGAAGATCTTAGCCCTTTCATTGATAGCTTGTGCGCTGGTCATTGGATTACGGAACATGTCTTCCAGTGCCTGACGACCCGCTCTTGTTTTTGTTTTGTCGAAGATATTGATGACAGAGTCTTTCTTGAACCTGCCGAGCAGGTTCAAGTCCTCTGTCGTCTGTCTATCTGTAATAAAATTCTTCATTATCTGCTCTTTCTACGAATAAGTAGGAATATTCCGAACAATGCGATCAGACCAGGAATGATAAAGTTAAAGATCCACTTGAACCAGACTCTCGCCTCTCTCTTGAGGTAGAGAAGGTCTGTGTCAGGACCAGCCGGTCTTGGTGCATAGATCGGGAACTCACCCTGGCTGAGATAACGGAATGACTCAGTAATAAGGGTATAGTTTGATGCACGCACACCAGAACGTGACTGCATAAGCTCAACGTTGGCAATCATATCGGCGTTACCGAGAACAATGATTCGCTGATCTTTTTCAGCCACCTTGCGTGTGAGAGCAATTGCAACAGGAGCATTCTTAAGTTTCTTCTCCCCTGTTTCAGGATTGAATACTGCCTTCTCGTTCTCGAAATCAGTTACCTGGAGTTCGTTCCATACACGTCTCTTGTCATTTGAGAGTGAATCGGTGGTAACGATGTTGATCACCTCGAATCCTTTGTCAATAGCTTTTGAACCATCAATTGCCATTGCATCCATTCCGACGATATTGTTCTTCTTGGCGATTGCTGAAGCAAAGCCTTTGCTTACTTTGACAGACTCATATGCAATGTCACCTACGATGAGGTTCTGCGCATAATCCTTTGTCTGCTGGACAAGAACACCGTCCATGAATGATACGCCGAGCATGTCCATTACCGGGCTGAGATTCTCTCTTGCATAAGGCTTACCTGCGATGAGGGCATTTCCACCCTTTGCGATATAGTCAGAGATTCTCTGGAGTTCAACTTCAGAATAAGCCTCCTGTGGATCTGCGATGAGGAGAATATTGATATCCTCAGGAACATCATTCTCAGAAATAGAGATTACATCCACATCAAATCCCTGATTTACAAGTGCATGACGGAACACATAACTGCTTGCAAACATGAAATATCCCTTATCTCCGATATTGAATACGTCACGCTCGCCATGGCCGTATACAACACCAACCTTTGGAAGATCGGCATAGAGAGTCTTCATGGCTGCAGTAATCTCCATTTCACCTGGATGCTTCTCCTGATCCTCATACATTCTGAGTCTTGCTGTTCTGCCATAAGGACCACCCTCGATCACGCGGATGAATCTGTAATCCTCTGTAGGAAGGTCTAGTTTCTCCTCCAGATCCTTGATTTCATCTGGTGTAAGGAACTTCTTGATGTTCAGCTTGTTGATCTCTGCCATCTTAGCAGCTTTCTCTGCGTCTGAAAGGCCCTGGAATGCCTTGGTGTTGATAGGATTGCTCTCTGATGGATGCCAGTAATAGACATACTTCATCTTGATCTCAGGCTTGAATCTGATATAGTGTGAGAATCTGTCTACGTCTCTTGTGTAGTTCTTTGGAAGGCCGTCATAGAGGCTGTTACCAAGAAGGTTTACATAAGTAGTGATTGTCATCGGACCTTCAAGCTCAGCCATAACCTTCTGGCTCTCTTCAGTAAGAGTGCATGATTTTGTGTATGTAGTATCAAGATATGACTTCAAGGCAGGCCTTGCACTGAAGAATGCAACACTGCAAAGTACAAGGAATGATGCAACATAACTTATAGTGATTGAAGATTTCCTGCATCTTTCAGAATCTGACATCAACTTTATGATGGTGATTGCGAGGAAGAATACTGTGACAGCAACGAAATAGATCACGTCTTCGCTGCATATCATACCCTGGATGAAGGTAGACGCACGTCCGGAAATGCCAAGCCAGTACATGATGTCTCTAAGTACAGGTACGCCCTGACCTACAGAAGTCATGTAATTAAGTCCGAACAAGGCGGCAATTGTACCGACGGCAGCGATGATCTGATATCTTGTCAACGATGACATGAAGATACCGATAGCTGAATATGCAAGAAGAAGGAGATAAATACCGAGGAGACCTGAGAATACAGGGCCGGCATCAATATCCTTGACAATTACACAGCAGATAAGAGCCTGAATAAGGAGTGCAGAGAGCATGATTGCTCCGTAGAACACCATTGAGAGGAATTTTCCCAGAACAATCTTCACCTCTGAAACTGGAGATGAAAGAAGGAGCTTGTCTGTTCCGGCAGTCTTCTCGCGGCTCATGATACCCATTGTAATCAATGGTATATATATAAATAGGTATCCCTGGATGCTTGGATAAACTCCACCGTACGGATCCTGAAATATCTGGTTTGTCACAGCATTCAGCCCAAGGCCAAGAGCCTTCAAGCGGAGAAGCATGCTGATTACTTCAGAAAATGCAATTCCACACTGCACGAAGAACATCACTAGCAGGATCCATGCAATAGGTGAAAAGAAGAGCTGTCTCAGCTCATTCTTGGCGATATTATATATTGTCTTCATCTATTATCTTGATTTTCTGCGGATTATGATCAAAATTGAAGAAAGGAGCATAAGCATTGGCAATAGGCCGAGGAATCCCCACTTTACAAAAGGAACTGCCTTGAAGCCGATTCTAAGAGAGTTATCCCTGCTGTGAGCCCTAGGTGTATCGATCGGATACTTGTCATCGCAAAGCCACTTGAATGCCTGATATGCAAACGGGAAGTTTGCAGACATCACGCCGTAACGCTGGCGCATGAGTTCACCGTTGCTGAAGCAGTCAGAGTCTCCCAGGAGAAGGATCTTCTGAGTTCTGTCGCCAAATTCGCGGGTCATCTGAATTGCAATGGATTTGGCTCCTCTTCTCTCAGTCTTGGAATCAAACTCAGCTGTTGTGTTTGTAAAGTCCTCAGTCTGAATCTCATTCCAGCTCTTGTCCGAGCTTGCGAATATTGTGAGTGGAGAGAATCCCTTGTCATGTGATGCAGCTACCTGAACTGTTCCAGGCATTGTAACATGGTTGCCGTTTGAACCAAGGCCTTCCCATGATGGGAACTTCTTGACCGCATTGGCTGTTACACGGGCAAGAACAAGATCCTGACGCTCATCTGAAGGATCTACAGCAAGGCGACCCTGGATGAAACGTCCGCCAACGAGGGATGCAATCTGGTTTGCACCCTTCTGTGAACCTGGATCCGCTGCTATGATCATGTTACGTCCGCTTTCGATATATCTCTGAATCTCAGCAATCTCATTCTCAGTGAATTCGATACGTGGATCAGCAATTACAAGAATCTGGATATGGTCAGGAATGCGTGCACCGTCTGCAAGAGAAATCTCTTCAGCATCGAATCCATTGTTTACCAATGAATGTCTCTGGCCCTTCTGGGCAGCAAAGATATAGTAGTCTCTGTCACCCTGGCGGCTGATGCTTCGCTCATCGTGTCCTGTAAGGAATCCAACTGGAACAGGACCATCTACAAGACGCTTGAATGCAGCTGCAATTTCCTTCTCCTCAGGCATTCTCTTGCTGTCGTCGAAAATTCTGAGGAATGTCTTTGTTCCGTCCTCACGCTTGAGTTCACGTACAAGTCCGTAACCTTCTTCGCTGAGATCCACTTTGGCAGCTATCTCTTCAGGATTCTGGAACATCTTGTAGTTCAGCTCATAAACATCTGAAAGCACCTGAGCACGTTCCTCATCAGTAAGATTAGGGAAACGTCTGCGTACGCTCTTGTTGCCTGCATCTGCCCAGAAATACTCATATTTGACTTTGATATCCGGCTTGAACCTTACAAACTGCTTGAAATACTCCTTATCTGTGTTGAATCTTGAAGGAAGGCCAAGGTAGAAGCTGTTCTCATCAAGAATATTCACATAAGTCGTCATTGTAACCTTGCCGTCGAGTTCCTCCATGATCTTCTGGCTAGGAACCGATATGGTGTTTGACTTGGTTGCTGTCACATCGAAGAACCACATGAGCTGTGGTCTTGAAGACACCAGACTGACAAGCACTGTCACAGCAACCGCTGCTGCATATCCGAGGAAACGTACTCGTGCAGTGCGTGATCTGCGCTTGTTGGAGATTCTCCAGATTGCCAGAACAAGGAAGAGTGCTGTAAGTGTGATGAAATATGCAAGGTCTTCGCTGCAGATAAGACCTGCAATGAATGTCTCGCATCTTCCGCTGATTGAAAGCCACCATGTGATGTCACGGAGCCAGATCTGATTCTGTCCCACCTCGTTGATCATGCTCAATACTCCGAGCAGGGCGAATGTAGCCAAGGCTGCAACCACCTGATATGAAGTAAGTGATGACATGAACACTCCGATGGCTGAGTATACAGAGATCAGAAGGAACAGACCGAGGATACCTGTATATACAAGCGGTGCATCGAAGTTTACGATGGCAACGGCACAGAAGAGAGCGTAGAGAATTACTACTCCCAGCATTGTGAGGCCATATCCCAGCATTGCCACGTACTTACCCATTACAATCTGAGTATCGGTTACCGGTGACGAATAAAGGAGCTTGATTGAACCGGTGCTGAGATCACGGCTTATCATACCCATTGAAACCAATGGAATGAAAAGGAAAACATAGAACTGTACTGTGGACAGGATACCATTGTTGTCATCACTGAAGATTCCGTTAGTGATGAACGACAGGTGTGAGCCTCCTTCCTGTGCCTGTGCATACATTCCGAACACATCGGCAAAGAAAAGTCCGCACAATACAGTGAAGACCATAAGCATGATCCACGCGACCGGAGTCGTGAAGATGAGCTTAAGTTCTGTACGAGCGATATTTAGAATTACACTTTTTTTCATAGACAGGGTTCGGATTACTTGTTCTTACGGCCGGAAAGATGTGCAAAGACATCATTCATTGAGCTCTTCTCAAGCTGGATTTCGCTGAGGCCCCAACCGTTTCGTACACTTGCCTCTGTCATTCTTGTGAGAGTTTCGCGGTCGCCGTCAAACCATACACGGAAACGTGAACTGTACTCTGAGATAGGTTTTACGTTTGTAACACCTGCAACCTTCATGAGTTCTTCCTCAAGCGGTGCGTGGTTAAGAGTCATCACGAAAGTATCAGGTTCAATGTAGTTGTCGAAGTCGTCGATTGTACCGCTGAAGACGAGTGAACCATGCTCGATCATCATGATTCTGTCACAGGTTGCCTGTACCTCAGAAAGAATGTGTGTCGACACGAGCACTGCCCTATCCTTGGCGATATCCTTGATGAGAGAACGCACATCGAGAATCTGGTTAGGATCGAGACCGTTTGTAGGCTCATCCATAACAACAAGTCTTGGGTTGTGGATGATTGACTGAGCGATACCTACACGCTGCTGGTAACCGCCGGAGAGATTCTTGATGAGTCTCTTGCTGAAATGGCTGATTCCGCACTTCTCCTTGGCTGCTTCAAGAGCTGCAGGAATATCCTTTGGATCCATCTGTCTGAGCTGAGCGGCATATGTAAGATACTCGTCAACAGTGAGGTCTCCGTAGAGAGGCGGTTTCTGTGGAAGGAAACCGATGTTCTGCTTTGCTGCAACAGGATCTTTTCTAAGATCGATGCCATTGATAAGAACAGTACCTTCTGTCTGCGAGAGAACACCGCAAATAATGTTCATGATAGTAGATTTTCCGGCTCCGTTAGATCCGAGAAGACCGACAATACCAGTCTGGCTTATCTCCAGATTAATGTCGCGGACAGCCCACTGAACGCTGTACCTGTGTGATAGATGTTCTACCTTAACGATTGATTCACTCATATTAGTTTAGTTTTATTATATTTTCAATTTGCATTAACAATTTTACTACACCTCTTAACTAAAGCGCGCAAAGATAGTAAATTATTCATTTTCTGCAAATTATAAATAATCCCAAATATCAGGAATTTATCAACGGGTTATGGATTTGAATTATTACGTCATCTTTGCTTACAAATCATAAGCTGACGGTAGTTGCAAGTGATGTTTTTCTCTTTTTGATTTTTATTTTTACATTTGCAGGATAAACTGAAATCAAAAATACAGATCAATGTACAGAATAGTTTCAAAGGAAATGCTTACCCCTACAATATGCAGAATGAAGGTGGAAGCATCCAGACTTGCAACTGCTGCACTCCCCGGACAGTTCCTCATAATCAGGGCAGATGAGCAGGGTGAAAGGATCCCGCTGACGATAAGCGACTTCGACAAGGAAGCAGGCACAGTTACAATTGTAACACAGAAGATCGGTGCTTCTACTGCCGAGATATGTTCATACGAGGAAGGTGACAGTTTTGCTGACGTAGTCGGCCCTCTCGGAATCCCATCTGATTTTACAGAAATGCCAGACGAGGAACTCGCCGGAAAAAGATATGTGTTTATTGCAGGTGGCGTAGGAACCGCACCGGTCTATCCGCAGGTCAAATGGCTTCATGAAAGAGGAGCAAAGGTAGATGTGATAATAGGCGCAAAGACTAGTGAACTGGTTATCTATAAAGAGGAAATGGAAGCAGTCTGCGATAATCTCTATATCTGTACTGATGATGGAAGTGAGGGCTTCAAAGGCCTTGTTACTCAGATGCTTGAAAAGCTTGTGAATGAAGATGGACAAGAATATGACCAGGCTGTTGCAATCGGTCCTATGATCATGATGAAATTTGCGACGCTGACCTGTAAGAAGCTTGGACTTCCGGTTATTGTCAGCCTTAATACGCTGATGGTCGACGGCACAGGAATGTGCGGTGCATGCAGGGTTACAGTAGACGGGAAAGTCAGATTCGCATGCGTAGAAGGCCCTGAGTTTGACGGATATCTTGTTGATTTTGATGAGGCGATGCGTCGTCAAAGAATGTATATGACTGAAGAAAAGGATGCCACAGAGCACCATAAATGCAGAATCGGGAGGGGAAGATAATGGCAAACAGAATACCACGTGTTCCTGTAAGGGAACAGGATCCAAAAGTACGTGCAACCAACTTTGAAGAGGTTTGTTACGGATATAATGAAGAGGAGGCACAGCTTGAAGCGTCAAGATGTCTCAACTGTAAGAATCCACGCTGCGTGGCTGCATGCCCTGTAAGTGTCAAGATTCCGGAATTCATTGCAAAGGTTGCTGCAGGAGAGTTCACAGAAGCTGCTGCTGTTATTGCGCAGGATTCATCACTTCCTGCCATATGTGGTCGTGTCTGCCCTCAGGAAACTCAGTGTGAGGGAAGCTGCATCCTTGGCATCAAGGGCGAACCTGTCGCAATCGGAAAACTCGAGCGTTTTGTGGCAGACTGGAGCAGAGAAAATGGAGGCGTGAAGCCTGAAACGGCACCATCCAACGGATATAAGGTTGCTGTAATAGGCAGTGGTCCAGCAGGTCTTGCATGTGCATCTGACCTTGCGAAACTTGGTTATGATGTCACTATATTCGAGGCTCTGCACCGTCCTGGCGGAGTGCTTGAATATGGAATTCCAGAATTCCGCCTTCCAAAGGACAAGGTGGTTGCAGCAGAGATTGCCTCAGTCAAGGCACTTGGTGTAAAAATCGAGACAAACGTGATTGCAGGCCGCACAGTGACAATAGACAGGCTCATGGATGAAGAAGGTTTTTCTGCAGTATTCATTGGATCAGGAGCAGGTCTGCCACGCTTTATGAACATCCCTGGAGAGCATTTCAACGGTGTCTTCTCTGCAAACGAGTTCCTCACCAGAAACAATCTGATGAAGGCATATCGCGCTGACTACGACACTCCTATTCACACCGGAAGGAAAGTAGTTGTTGTCGGAGGCGGCAATGTGGCAATGGATGCTGCAAGAACTGCATTGAGGCTAGGCGCAGAGACTACAATAGTATATCGTAGAACAGAAAAGGAGCTTCCTGCACGTGCTGAAGAGGTACATCATGCAAAGGAGGAAGGCATCGAGTTTGCCATGCTGACCAATCCTGTAGAAGTGATCGGTGACGAAAACGGATGGGTAAAGGCTGTACGCTGCATCAGAATGGAGCTGGGTGAGCCGGATGAGAGCGGAAGACGCTCCCCTGTCGAGATTCCGGGATCTGAATTTGAAATCGAGACAGACACCGTGATCATGTCACTCGGAACCTCCCCTAATCCCCTGATAGCGAAGACAACAAAGGGACTTGAGACAACAAGGCGTGGATGTCTTGTAGCAGACGAGAATGGTGCGACAACACGTCCGGGTGTATTTGCCGGTGGTGATGCCGTAACAGGTGCGGCAACTGTGATTCTTGCAATGGGAGCAGGACGTAAAGCCGCCGCAGCAATTCACTCATACATCCAGTCCCTCTAAGCAGGAACTGACGGATATTACCTTAACACTACGTTTTACAGTTGTAAATTAATTCAGAATATCTGGTAATATAATAAAAATTGACACTAAGTCATAGGCGGCATTGGCTCCCGAAACCGACGACAAACCGAGTGCAATCAAACTAGTTTGAATTGCCGAGGTGCGAAGGAGGAAAAGATTCAAAGAATCTTAAAGAGGGGACCCACGAAGTGGGGAGGACCGACTGTCGCAATAGCCACAGTGCTTTGGTGATTATAGGATTTTACCAGAGGAAATTGTCGAA
>ERZ808026.123-NODE-123-length-15262-cov-4.771222_pt1 | contig 15262 bp, 15 predicted proteins | sample MGYA00380182_ERZ808026 | MGnify/ENA primary metagenome ERZ808026 (study PRJEB31490, sample SAMN06133376) | cow dung metagenome | isolation source: H9 | host: cow | place: China: Chengdu | collected 2015-05 ... | reverse complement strand
TGCAGCTTGACCAAAGTCACTAAAGTCTACTGGAGCTGATTCAGTCCATGGTTGTGCCACTAGTTAATATCCTTAAATTTATCCTTAGTAAAATTTATCCAATCTTTAGCTGGGTTACCCGTACGATACTTAGCAGGAGTATTGTTTATTAACTGGTTTATTATCTTGTTAGAAAGAGGTTTTCCATTATTTAAATAATTTAGTACTGCTTTGTAGCCACCTAATCCCATGTTATAAGCTCTATAAACATCTGCTACTGTAGGATCCATACCTAAACCTCTAAGTTGGTCGTATTGACGTTGTAGATACCAAGCACCAACTTTAGCGTTATAGTAAGGATCTTTAATATCTCCTACATCACCAGTAGCTTTTACGTAGTCTTTAACTGGCCCTCCAGTTAATTGCATTAAACCAAGAGCTCCTGTATTACTAATGGCTCTAGGGTTACCATTAGACTCTAACTGCATAACTCTATGTACTACAGGATTAGAGTGTTGGTACACACCATTTACTAATGATAATGTACCAGAGAAATCTAATGGTGTAGTATTAGTTTTAACAGTTGTCTGAGGAGCTATATTAACAGTAGCTGGTTTAACAGGTAAAGTATTATTTTCATTTGAAGGCACTTTTTGAGCATTTACAGGCATTTCGTTATAATCCCATATATTTACTCTAGGAACTTCTTCCTGAGCGTTATCAAGGAATTCTAGGCCTATAGAATCAGCATTACCCCATATACCTCTATGTATAGGAGCTAATGCCATTTCTTGCATACTTTTAGTAAATGCTGCTAACTCTTGGATACCCTCATTAGATTCACTCCAAGGAGAATTAGCCACTATAAAGAACTCCCTGCTCTTCTAGACTGTAATGCTGCAAATTCTTTCTTAGCTCTATCTTCTCTATCTTGGTATTGTTGCTTTTGTAGATCAAAAGATTCTCTAGCTAAATTCATATAATCCTTATTTGCCTTATAAGCGTTATAGCCATTCCATATATTTAAAGCACTTTGAGTAAAAGCACCTGGCTCTTCTAAAATCTTATTCCAGATATTACCAAAGAAACCAGGTTGTACTTCATTATACATACTCAAAACTGTCTCATAGTTTTCTGGAGAGTAGTCTCCTAATTGATGTAATTGAGTACGCTGTTCTGCATTACCATTTAGTGCTATATACTTTCTTTTATTATGAAAGTCTTCTAGCATAGTATTTGGTAAAGGATCTTTTATTTGACTATTATTAGTACCTATATTGGAAGCACCAGAGGCAGGTGTAGTGGTATTATTAGTACCTAGTGTACTTAAATCTATTTTTTTATGGTTAAGTGCTGTAGGAGTAAATCTGGAAGCATTACCGTATGCTTGCACATAATCATTCCCTTTATTAATATATGTATGTAGCATATTTTGAGTACCTTCCCATAAAGGTGTTTGATTTGGGTTGTAGGTATACTCTTGCATTAAACCAGAGAAATCTTTATATGCTGCTGTATTTCCATGGTTATTTTTAAAATTTACTAATTTTTCTAAACCAGCACGTTGATTACTTAAATTATTAGTATAAGTATCCATATTATTAGTCATTGGGAAGTATGTAGGCATAGCCACTATTAAATTCCTTATTTCCAAATATCATAAAAATCTGTAACATCTTTAATACCATGACGTTTATTGTATTCTTTAGTAAAAGTCATAGGATCACCTTTAATATAACCAGGATCATTAGGGCTCATAAACTTTGTTATAGGCTCTGTACTTGATACAGTCTCTACTGAAGGTTCTGCCATAGATCTACTTTTCTGAGCATTTATTAGCTGTATTTTAGGATCCCATGTATTTATTTTATAATTAGGATCATACTCAAGACCATTTCTTGCTTGATTATCCCCTAAATTATGTATTTGCTTGGCACTATATTCAAGTTGATTAAACCTATTTTGATCTATACCATTATTACTAAGGTGTTCAGCAAATTGTTCATCATCCATATCTAGGTTATCTTTTAAAGCAATCAATTCCCAATATTTTTGCTCGTCAGCTAGCAGTTGACTAAATTTATCAAAATCATTTTTTAAGCTTAGTGATTTACCCTTGTAGGCTGCATCTTCCATATCAAAATTATTAGTATCTTCTAATTGTTTCTGTAGTATTTTAGTAACAGTTTGCCTGCCTAATTTAGACCAGTCACTATCCTGCTTAAATCTTGTGATTAAGCTATCTACCCCATGCATATGTGTGGTAACGAAATTAGCAATATCACTCCACCATTTGTCATCATTTTTTAATATATAGTCATTAGAATATCCTAAATCACCATAACGAATATCCTTAATCATATCATGATCTCTATTATAGTCATAAATACTTCCATAGATGCTTTCTCCTAAATCATCAATTAATCTACCAGTACCATAAATAGGTAGCATATATGTAGCACCATTTGCCAATGCAGAAGTAAAATTTCCACCAATATCTGATATGTATTCAGGAGCTCCCATATACTTAAGAGCTTTTGATGTACCATCTCCTACCTTATTACCTGCCCATGCTGGTAAATCTTCAAATAATCCATTAGTAAGCCAAGGAAGCCCCCATCCAGAATTCTCTGAAATACCTCTTCTCCAAATGTCTCTTCTATAGCCATTAGGTACGTAGGTATTAGTTGCAGGATCATAATATACAGATGTTGAATTTGCTTTATCTAAAGCTGCATTAAAAAGAATATCTGCAAGGAATTTACCAGTACCTATAGAAGCTCCTTTTACTAATGATTTAACTTTAGATGGTTTATTTGAACTAGTTTTAGGAGTCTTATTTGTACCAAGTTGTTTATATGCTGTAGCCACTAAACTCTCTTTTTAGGTACCTCTAAATCCATTTATATGATTTAGAGGTTAATGTTATATAGTAATTTACTTAATAAATAACCTTTGAAGGATCTAATCCCATACTGGCCACTGCTGCCTTAGGAGACATTCTTTGGTAACCTGTTAAATAATTAAAGTAATCTCTCTGAGCATCTGATAAAGCAATTTTTTGTACAGAAGGTTGTCCACCTGATTTTTTAGCACCAAAATTCTCATAGTACATAGCTGAAGGTGTAGTGCTTGGAGTAGCTGTAGCTATACTGTTATTTACAGTATTTTGCTGTTCAATACGTTGAGCTAAACCAGCATTAGCGTATTGTGCACCTGGGTTATTATAACTAACAGATTTTGTAGGCACTTTCTTTTTAACAGGAGGGTTTACTTTCTTCTTAACAGAATCCCCAATTTTATTAGTAGCATCTGCTCCCGCTAAAACTACATTCTGCAATCCTTGCTCATATTCAGCATTTCGTAAAGTATCTCCTAAAGGATCTCTTAAACCTTCTGGTAAATACTGGTTATATTGAGAATAATCAGTATTATCTGTAGCAACTATATCATCATCTCTATCATCATCAGCTACAGCAAATAAAAGAGCTCCTGGTGCAGCATATTTTGCTGCTGCTTGTATATTTGGAAATTGTGAATGAGGTGTAATAGCTGACATATCTATAGGTGATTGTGTTTGTCTAAGTTGATTCCCTCTATATAAAGCTACCTCATTAGAAGGAGTTGGTCTTCTAAGCAAATAACCAGGTTCTGTAGGAGGTGGAGGAAGCATTCTATTACCTGCTTGAATAGGTGCAGGAAAATAAGGACTACCTACAAGCTGAAATCTAGTATTTTTAGCACTTGGATTAAACATTAAATCCTTCATGTAATTCTCATAATTTTGTGCAGCTCTATATGATTCAGGAGTAGGTAATGCCTTCATAGGCTCTTCATTAGGAGCCTCTTTTTTAGTTTTATTAACATAATTCTGTGTAGCTTTTTGATACTTATTACGAATATCTTGACGATTAACCTTACCTTTAATGGCATCAATTACTCCACGATAAATTTTACTTTTACTCACTATAATTTCCTTAAGTTAAAACCCCTACTCTAGGGCTAAATAATTGATAATTTTTAACAAGTTGTGTTCCTTGTTGAACTCTTACTGTATTTTCAGCATACTTATGCTGTCTAGCTAATAATACCTCAATAAACAGTAAATTAGCATCTATATACCTAGTTATTAAGTCAGGAGTAAAATCTTTGTTAAAAGCTAGGTGTCTAGTAACATATTGAGCACCTGTACAATATTCATCTATTTGCTCTTCTAATTTCTTAGTAGCATTAATTAAATCTTTAAGCTCTTGAGTATTATTAGCAGTAAACTTATTCATAGCTTGTGTTTGTTGAGAAAATCTACTATTAAGTATCTCATGTGAAATAGTTGGTATACTGTCTACTAAAACCTTCTTCATAACATTTGCCCATAAATCCTCATTTTTAGCTTGTTTAAGAGCTTCTGCTGCTTCATTGGTACTAGAAGGCTCTGTAGCTTTAAGAACGCTATTATCAGCGTTTTTGAGGCCTTCTGGTGAAGGTTTAGCATTAACCATTGAAGATACAGTACCAATAGTATTGTAGACTATTAAACCAAGAGATACCCAATCCTTATTATCAATAGCAGAATATAAGCTAGAATTAAATACTGTCTGGTTTGCTAGTTGTAAACCAGTAGCAATATAAGAAGGAGCACCTAATGCACTTACACTACCCATAAAACCTAATACACTATCTAAGAACATTTCATTATTACCCGTTCTAATAGCAGTTACCATATTCATAGAACTAGTAGCCATTTGGTTCATACTAGCCATTACTGGGTTATAGAATGACATTACTATAGTAGCTACTGTATTTATAATATTAGCAATATAATCTGGTACATTAAATATCTTACAAGCTACTTTCATAGATATCTGTATAGATAACATTATAAGTATCCATATAACTAGATTTAATGCAGCGTTAGCAGAAAATGCCATCCATCCTACTACTGGATTACCTCCAGTAAAATACAGGATAACTATAGTAATAATAATTCTAACTACTAAAAACCAGGTACTTTGATACCATTTCTTCTTAACAGCTTTGTATACTTGGAATATTACTAGCATACTGTATTGTAGCAATACTGTACCTCTTACATACCCCATCTTTCTTAATATCTGGTTTTGAATAGGTATTAGGAATCTACCTTCGTCATTATCCCATTCATCATTAATATTAAAGGATACCCAACCATACTCTACCATATGACTTACTATAGGGTTTTTAACCTTAATTACTCTTACAGTATCAGCTTGTATCTGATGCTTAATAACAAGGTAATTATCATATTCGTAAGTATGAAGTGGTACATAGTTAGGGTTATATACTCTATCCTTAGTAATCTCATATTTCCTATTGTCAGGTAATCTGGTTTCTTCAGTGTATATGCTAATACTATCCCATTTAAGCATATACTGATACTCTCCTGCATTATAGCGTTCTACTCCACCAGAACCTCTATTAGTGGTTTTAGCAAGCCAGTAGAAATATCTATAGTAATATTCAGCTACTACCTTAGATTTACGATCAGTAACATCTACCATAAACGCTATATGAGCTGATATTATGTTATCTAGCGATTTCTTATAGCCATCATCAACACCTTCCCCTCTAGCGTTAATTTGATCTATTAGAGAGTCATAATCAACATTAGCTACTCTTCTAAGAACATCTTTCTGTTCTTCATGTAAATTATGCGATCTACAGTTAGGATCATCTACAGCCTTATAACCAGACCTTAAAGTGATTACTGGAAGATATTGAGCTCCTTTAGTAGTTTCTATGTAATTTTTAATAGTACTATCTTCAGCATCAATATCTATACAAGCTATCCAATAATCACTAGGAGATGTCTTATATTGTATGTATAAATAATCATGTTTAGAATTCCAGTAAGGTGTAGCAAAGGATTTAGTAAATACTTCAGTATAGTATTGAGTAGTAGGTCCACCACCAATAGTAGTAGTTTTATAGTAGTGTAGTTCTACGTTAAAACCTTCTGTAGCTCCAGGAGTATTACCTGTAAAACCAGAGAGACCATAGAGTTCTCCATCTATGGTTACAGTACCTGTTACTTGAGATTCATCTTGATGTCGGTATTTATTTGACGTAATAGTGATATTATTAGTCTTGAGAATATCATGCATAAAATCTTCAAATAAGAAAGTATTAACCCAGTAGTTAGTAATTTTATACTCTACTGGTTTTTCTTCTTGGTTTTGGAAGTATTCTTCAAGAGTACCTTGTACTACTGTATAAGGAATATTTACTCTTTTTAATGAACTCTTAGGTAGCTTAATATTCTTATATTTAGGCTTTTTATAGTTTAGAGTTAGGTGGTTAGTAAATGCCCAGAGAGAGTTACAAGCATTCTCTCTAAGGGCATCATTAAAGTACTTATCACTGAAAGTACTGATTACCGTAGATGTAAACGGATTATCCTTTAAATCGTCTACATCAGGAATAACCTTAGCAGACTGGAATTTTCTAATTTTCTTCCATTCAGCCACTAAGGTTTAATCTTCTTTTTCGTCATCAGAATCTTCAGGTTCATAAGTATCAGATAATGTTTCATCAGGTATATACTTATTGATATTACCTACAGCATTTCCTGCATTAGAGGTTAAATCTAATTCTTGGAAACCAAGTCTGTTTCTAACATTATTCATAACTAGTAAATTAGCACTACCATTTAGACCGTACTTATTAGCACCTACACCTTGAGCAGATTCTACAATACTGAAAATATCTGGAGATACTGCTTTGAAGAATTTCATTTCAGCATCTCTTTCTATTGCCCATGCTTGCTTGCCTGTTAAGTGGTTCTGAGCACCTTGGTTACCATATACATTACTTTGTACGTATGCTGGTTTTAGAACAGTATCTCTGATAGTTTGAGTCTTAATATTACCATCCTTATCCTTATACTTCTTTTCGCGTACTACTTCCTGAATTGAGTCTAATTCTGGTTTACGAACATGACTAATACCATCAGTATAGTTTTTATTAATTTCTAATAATTTCTGAGTATTAGCTTGTTCAGTAACAGATTTCCACTTCATAAACTCTTTATTGTATTGCTCAGATTTAACCTTAGCTAGAGTTTCCAATAATTGAGCTTTTGCTGTTTTAGCTTGAATATAAGCTGTTTTAGCTTGTATTAACTGTATCTTGGTTTCTGCATTAGTCTTGCGTATTAAAGCGTTTATTTGATCAATTTGAGCCTTTTGACCAATATATGCCACTGCAGACTGTAATACCTGAGCAATTACTTGAGTGTATAAAGTACCATAAGCTGTACCAGTAATTCTACCCTTATTGTACTCATCCTGAATATGAAGTTCTACTGCTTGCATCATACGGTCAAATACACCAGTACCATGTAGTTGATTAGTAGTAAACTGATCAATAGATTCTTTTAAGCCTTTCTCAGTATCTTCTGGAATCTTAAGAGCATCTTCCAAAAAACTATCTGGTAAATCAGAAATATTTTCTGACTCTTCAATTACTTTAACTAGGTCTTGGATATACGTTGCATCATAATCCTTATCTGCTACCATAGGTTGAGCTTTACGAATTATCTCTTCGTCATACTCACGAGATTTTATTAAGTTAGGTTCTGCCACTAAATTTCTCTCAATGAATCATCCTTACGCATTTTAGCAACTTTCATTTCTTCTAATTCTGCTTCTGTAGGCATAGGTAAGTATTCAATATTGTAAGCAGGTAATAATTTTGCACTAGGTCTTTCCTTTTTATTAGTCTGTGTTGCTTTAATATATTTCTGGTTTGCAATTAAATTAAGGATACATTTTTCTACGAAAATAGGAGTACCAAATAAAATAGCTTTTCTCTTAGTAACATACTGGTTTGAGAATGCGAAATAAGATGCAGGTAATGAAGTCATATTAGGGTTATTAGGAGTAATAATAACTCTACATAAAGCTTCTAATTCTTTCTTGCACTTAGTAGCATCTTTAACATTACCAATATTTAATTTCTTAAAATCTTCAATTTTTTGTAATAAAGAAGTAGCATCAATAGTAGCTGGATATCTGATACCTAAATCATTAGCTTCTTTCTTTAATTCTTTTAAAGTTAAACCATCAGATTCTTCTAACTTTGCTTCATATTGTTCAATCTTTTCTAATAAATCTTTAGCACTGATATTAGTTAAATACTTAATACCTAATTCATCAGCTTGCTTCTTTAAATCATTAATTGTTAATTCTGCCATATTTTATATTCCTTACTATAAACCCCTAGACTTAAATCTAGGGGTAATTTTTACTTAATTATTAGTTATGCTAATGCTGTAGACCAGAAGATTTGTAAACGTTCTGGACGTAACAACATAGTGCCATAGTACCATTGAATTGACCAGAAACCAGTCTTACCATATGGTTCGTCTCTAGTAGCATTTTCAGCACTTGGCATCTTAGTGATAATCTTAAACTTGTGTTGCTTACCGTCAGAACGGAAACCAATAGTAGTAAATGATTCATCACCAATTAACATAATAGGATAAGCATTATACTTACCGTTAGTAGATTGATACTTAACATCAGATGATGCGTCAGCACCCTTACCAGCATGGAATAACATTTCAGGTACTTCTACAATACGGAACTTGTAAATGCTACCTACTTCACCTTTCATTAATTGTACACCTGCAGCGTATTGATGTGCTGGAGTAAATGCTGGATTTCCATGATAATCTAACATATGCATAAATGTAGGTAACATATCACGACCTACTGCTAATACCCAACCACCATCAATAGTCTTAGTATCAATATTACGAGAACCTGTGAAAATCTTAGTCTTAGTAGGTACTCTATCTTCTGATAATCTCTTAGCCCACTTAACTAAATCGTCATATGTAATTTCACTATCAGCACCCTTCATAGCAGTTAAGTCAGTAGTAGCACCATGGAATACGTTACATTGACAAGCATTTATTAAGTCAATTTGTAATACGTCTTCTACGATTTCGTTAGCTGCTTTCATAGCTTCATCAAAGATATGAGTCTTTAATTCAGTATCAGAATCAAAAATAAATTCATCTTCAGTGAATTCCATGAAGAAACCTAAGTGAGCAATAGTACCTTGGATTTCTGAACGAGTAGTACCTACACGGTTATATCTACCACCAGATTCTCCTAATACAGGTAATTTACCCATGATTGTAGAAATATCCTTAGATGAGCCGTATAAGTTACCACCTTCATAGTAAGCACCTGTAGCGTCAATACCTTGGTCATTAATATTACGATCATCTAATAATGGGTAGTAAACGTATTGTTTAATTACCTTACCAGTATTTTGCTCTAAATTACGTACTGTAGCAAATTGTTGGAAATACTGTTCCTTAGCTGCTTCAGTTAAAGCATGACGGTAGTAATAGAATTCCTTAAATTGATTAGACTTCCAGGTTTCTGAATCTGTAGGTGTACCACCATTAATTGATGAACCACCAGCTAAATTAGTATTTTGCTTGTCAGTAAAACCAGCGTTATTACCGCCACCATAGCGTTGACCATTATATGGGTTTGTATAAGTCACTCATATTATTCTCCAAATAATTGTTTTAAGTTGATTTGTGCAAATTCCTCATCCGAGCAAGTAAGAGGGTCGTACATCATAGGATTACTAGTTCTACCTACCGAACGAGAGTTAGTACTTTTAGCAGAATTTTTCTTCTGCTGTAATTGTTGCTGTTGGTATTGTTCAGCATATGCTTGTTGCTGATAAGCATATTGTTGTTGTTGCTGTTGCTGTTGTTGTGCTTGAGCATATTTCATATTGTAGGATAATATTTCATTACCAACAGCAGTATAAGCATCATAAAAATTCATACCATCTACACTAGCGTCACCAACAATCCTACGGTGCTCTAATTCGTTCTGGATTTGATCATATAAACCAGAGTCCATATGCTCATTTAAACGTAATAGTAGGTCAGGATTGTTACGGAATTTTGCCTTACTGTCATCATCTAATTCTGTCAATGTAGTAAATAAGCGTTGAAAGTTAGGGGAGTCTTTAAGTGTTAATTCGACATCTTTCAACCTCATTTCTGCATCCGAAATAGAATAATTAGTAGGAGTATAATCAGGCGAATTGTTTTCCTCGTCACCATACATATTAGGAGTTAATTCAGAGATATCTATATTTCTTTCCTTTATTAACTTTGCTAATGCTTTGGTATTCCCATTGAATAAATCAATAGCATATCCTAAGTTATCACCTAACATATTCTGGTTTTCTAGGATTTGTAGTTCCTTTAAACGAGGTTTTAAAGCTTGCTGTTTCTTAGTATAATCAACCCCCTTTTGCATCAAGGATATAACTTCATTCGAGTCCCTAACTTGAATTGTTTTACCACTTGCTTTAAAAGGTGCAGTAATTTTTTCATACTCTGATTTATAGTCTATATATGGCTCTTCTACGCTCTCAGAATTATCCATATAACCACTATTGTCAGTAGGGGTTGCTTCATCCCCATTATCATCATATTGCTCATTTAGAGCTTCATTTATAGCTTCTTCTGCTTGTGCAGGAGTGGAAGCCAGAAAATCATCATCTGATACATCATCAAAAGTGAATACTTCTTCTTCGTTATACACTATTCAGTTTCCTCCTCTGAATCAACGTTATCTCTAGCATCTAATGCTCTCTCATATTCACCTTGTGACATTTGTAGGTAGTAGTTAAATGCACTAATACCCATTAATTCATCATCTAACATTTTACGCATTTCTGGTTGTCTTGTAGTTACTAAACCATGTACCAAGTTATTAGCATACTTATCTAAATAACCCTCTAAAATTAATTCCTTAAAATCAGGGTTATTCATTAATCTTTGTAGCTTTTCACCACGTTCAATGATTTTATGTAATTGCTCAATATTTACCATTATTTACTTTCCTTTTTACTAGATTTATCAAAATCTCCAAAAGCATATCTCAAAGCTAATTCTTGAGCTGATTTATCTAGCTGTGCCTTAGCTTGAGCTCCTTGGATTTCCATTGCTTGTTTGTGTTTAACACCTTGAATTTCTTGTAAGTAGTCTAAGTTATGCTTGTCGGCTAATGCTCTATTAAGCGTATTCTTAGCTTCATTCATATCCATTTCCATTTGTACTTCCATAGGTCTTACTTGAGCATTTACAGCTTCAGTTTGAGCCTTAGCAGTATTAAGCTGAGTATCAGCACCAAGTTTCTGGATTTCTGCTTGTACTTTCTGTAACTGAGCTTCTGCCAACTGTACTTGTAATTCTTTTAACTTCTCAGCTACAGGATCTGGTTTAGGTTCAAAATTAGCAATTCTTTCAGCTAATTCTGGCATATGCTTTAAACGACAAATCTCAGATAATACTATCTGAGAAAAACTTGGATCTACATTATTTCCTAGAGTTTGTAGAATAAAGGATAATTCTTCACTCTTAGCGTTATCCTGTTCTGCAGTACTAACATCTAATGCTAGGTCAAAATTACCTACTAAATCATCTCTACGTACTTCTACAAAATCTTGGTTTGTTACTCTAATAACTTCTTGTTCATTTAAGAACTGAGAATTCATAGCAATAATCTTTTTAGCTATTTGAATTAAACCATCTGCTAGTCTTCTGAGAATACCCATTTCACGCTTACTAGCAGCATCTAGAACACCTCTAACACCAGTAGCAGTTTTACCTAACTGATCGCCACTCATACCACCAGAATACGCTTTAACACCAGTTAGTGCTTCAGCATCATTTTCCATAAGCTGTAATAGTGTTAGAGCAGATTGTGGGATTTCTGGATAAGTATGTTGGAATATAGCGTTAGCAGGTGGCATAGTAGGGTTAAACTCATAATCTAACCCTTTATCAAATCTGTCTTTATTAACAGTATCTAAAGTACCTTTTGCTATACCTACCTGGCTGTTAGCACTTCTACCTAATAAGTCAATCATACCTCTAGTTAATGCACCTACAATTTCTTGGTTTTCTTTTAATAAGGCACCATCAGGTTCACCATATAGGTCATTAGGTACTGGTAGATAGCTTACAAATACAAAAGGAGGTTTTTTGTCTGGGAATGGATTTTCTTCTAATCTTATCATTACATCCCCAATCCAGGTAGCAACAATAGGTACTTTAGTACCATCACCATGGATGTCCCAATTTCCCCAATACTCATATGCAGTTAATTTTTTACGAGCAGGATCTCTGAAATTGTCTCCATGGATATCATATCTATCTGTGCGTTGGATATTATTCTGTATAGCATCTAAATTCTGATATCTACCATCAGCTATTAAATCTGCCTTACAGGTATCAAACACATAGATAACAAATTCTGCTTTATCAAAATTACCTAAACAACTAGGATCTACAATAATATCTCTATAGTCACATACCTCAACTGTAGGTCTATTAACTACTCTGGTTTTCTTCCTCATAGAAGAACTTGTAGCTTTTGGCATATACATTACAGGAGGTACAGCATCTACTTGTTGCTGAATATCCTGCATAATAGCTTCCTGACGTTGTTGTAATTCTTCAGGAGCCATACCATTCTGTTGAGCTATAGCTAACTGTTCTTGAGCTTGAGAAACCAGTTGGTTCTGCAATTCTTCCTTACGTCTAGTAGTCTCATTTTCTGATACTTTGATAGCGTCTAACCACTCTATAGGGATCGTTTGTATTACATGAGGATCTTTAGATTGTTTAGCAATTCTATTAAATTTAGCTACATTAAAAATATCTTCCTGATCAATTTCTGTAATAGTATATGACGGTTTATTATATTCAAAATCATATGAAAATTCTTCCCAACCAGTTCTTAGAATAGCAGTACCAGTATCTACTGCAGTACGAATATAGGTATCTATAAGATTTACTCTATTAATATCTACAGTAAATTGGTGGTTTAGGAGTAATTCATTTTGCTTAGCTGCGAAACTATCTTCATAGGTAACAGGAGTTACCTTAAATAATTTATCGTTACTTAAGAAAGGTTCTGATAACGCAGCATATCTCCACTCTGCTTGTTTACGAATAAGCTTAGGTTGTATTGAAGAACGCTTACGAGATTTTTTAAAACTAGTTTTACCTAATAAATGATAAATGTAGCCATCTACCCTATCCTTATGTATACTATGAGCAGTTAATGCACTAGTATAGTCTTGTTTAAGGTCAGCAACTTCTGGAGCATTAACCCAGTTAGTAAGAGGCTTAGGTTGAATATTTAAATCTAAATCTAATTCTGATTCCACTACAAATCCCAAAAATAATTGGGGATATATTTATCATATATCTAATTTAAACGTCAAGGAGCATTTATGAAAATTAAACCTTTAGTTGAAAACTTTATAGCACCAGAAAGAAAAAATAACTCTGCTGGTATTGATATATTCCTACAAAATGATATTACTTTGCAAGTAGGTATGGATAATATTGTAGGTTTAGGTTTTGCTACGGAGTTCCCAGAAAACCAAGTAGCATTACTAGTACCTCGTAGTGGTGTAGGATGTAAGGGTATACAATTACGTAATACTGTAGGTGTTATTGATGCAGACTATAGAGGTGAATGGATAGCTCATATTACAGTAGATGAAGTAGGTACTAATGCTTGGGGTAGTACTATAGAGTTCAAGAGAGGTGACAGATTACTACAAGCTATTATGGTACCTGTAGTATTAGATAAACCAGAAATAGTGGAAGAACTATCAGATACTACTAGAGGTAATGGTGGTTTTGGATCTACAGGAGAATAGTATGAGTAACGTATATGTAAAGGATATTAGTCATTATAATAAACTTGATATTTATAGAATATTATCTTTATATGAGGTAAAGGATCCATGTATACAACATGCAGTAAAGAAGTTATTATGTGCTGGTTTACGTAATGGTAAGAAACCTCTTCAACAAGATTATGAAGAAGCTATAGAAAGCATCAAAAGAGCTTTAGAAATGATTGCTGAGGATTCTGTAGTATAGTTATAGGGGGTATCATTAGATACCCCTTAAATCATTTAATTTTAGGGATAAAACGTGAGAGATACAGTATTTCTAGCACAACCTATGCTAGATAAAAACTATGATGAATTATTTACTGATCGTAAAAATAAAACCAGAGAATTAGAACGTATGGGATATGTAGTAGTAAATCCAGGTTTAGTAGAGGATGTTAATATATGCCCTAAAGCCTTAGTAAAAACACTTAATTTACTAGTAGGAGCAAATTGTGCTTATTTCCTTAAAGGATGGAAGTTTGACAAGTTATGTGCTATAGCTAATGCTATATGTGCAGAGTATGGAATTAAAGCTTATTATGAGGATCCTTCAAAAGAGTGACAATACCTGAATTATTTAGTATATTGGCTTTTTGCAGTAGTTTCTGTATTTTAATAATTAACATTCTTCAACTGATTACTATGCGAAAAAGGAAATAATTATATGCCTGATAAAGAGAAGCCAGTAGGTATTATATCCATAAGATATCCTGCTACAGAGACAATAGTACGTTTTCATAGAGACGATAATAATGTTTTATGGGTAGTAGGTGCTGATATATGCGAAATGATAGGTTTAACTAATATTAGCTATGTAGGTAAAAAATTAGGAGAAACAAAGAAAGAGTACATAAAGACTAAAGGTGGTAAACAAGCAGTATTATGGTTTTCTATGGAAAGTGTAGAAAAACTCTGTAGAGAATATACTGCTGTAAGTGTACTTAACTGGATTAGGTTTTCTGCTCTAATGATACCTATGAAATTTAAGGGTAATGAATATGTGTTTAAAGACCCTATAATTATTGAGAGAAGTACCCTCTCTAAGATGCTAGATGTAATGGAAGAACTACATATTCAAAATGTGATATAGATCACAAATTATAATTACAATAAATATCCCATATTTAACCATAATGAGAAATAATTAGAACCGTAGAAATATCTCTACGGTTTTTAATTTTAAGGAAATAACAGTGGGTGATTACGCATCAAAGGGTGTAGCAGGTACAGGCTTAGGTTTAGGTATTGCAGGTACTGCGTTAGGTTTATTAAATGGTAATGGTGGCAACATATTAGGTGGTTTATTAGGTTGTGGTTCTACTAATAGAATGTCAGAGTTATTAGCTGAGAATTCTATGTTAAAATCTGAAAACTATTCTGATAAGGTAGCTAAGGAAGTATATGCTCAAACAGTAGCAGATAATAATGCTTTAAAGGAAGAGATGTATAAGTTCATTAAGCCAATTTCAGACCAAGTAGTACAAAACCAAGTAGATAGTGCCGT